>SAMEA104315430__coassemble_890_pt1 | contig 11052 bp, 10 predicted proteins | sample SAMEA104315430__metabat2_low_PE_044 | metagenome-assembled genome bin SAMEA104315430 (sample SAMEA104315430) | gut metagenome | biome: Monkey gut; feature: monkey-associated habitat; material: faeces | place: China | collected 2013 | reverse complement strand
CACTGTTGTAGTTGTAAATCTGCGTACCAATAATATCGCTTGGAAGTAAATCTGGTGTGCATTGAATGCGCGAAAAGCTTCCGTCTACCGCTTCGGCAATTGTTTTGGCAGCCAAAGTTTTTGCGAGGCCCGGCACCGACTCAAGCAAAATATGTCCGCCCGCAATTAGGGAAACTAACATCGAGAGACGTAGCTCGTCTTGTCCGACTACTTTTTTGCGATAAGCCTCAGAAATCTTCGTCAAAACTTGCCTGGCGTCGCTTAGCTCCGATTCGTTTAATGTATTGTTATTATTTGGATTCATTTTTTCCTCCTTTAGCTCCAATAAAGACTTATATTGTTTGCCATACTTATTTTTTCGTCCTCCGTGTATGGATCTTGCTGATCGAAATAGTGATCATCGTCAAAGAAAGTGTTTGGCAGAATATCCATATAAGTTACGCCGCTCGTTTCCATCTGGAATTTATCTGACACCGGCGAAGTAATATTGCCGCACACCCCCACGATCATAGTTGGTGCATAGGCCTTTAGGATATTTGATGCCACTTGAATCTGAAAAGAAGTCTTCAGCACGTCTGCGTGTAAAATGATATTTCGGCCATTAAAAGCCGCCAGATCAAAGTTCGGATTTGGGTCACGCTCACCGTTAATCTCCGAAAAAGCCACACGTTTGCGCTCTTCAATCACGCTGCGAAAATCCATATTAATGTAGTCGTACTCACTCTGAGAAATATCTGGATTTAGCACAAACTCACCTTTGCTCGTAATCGCGCCAAGACTCCTCGTAATATCAAACGGATCTTGAATTTCGGAGTATTGCAGAATGTAAATATAGGCATGTAAATCAGCTGCTAGCTCGATGCACGAAAGCAGGGAACTCTTTTTGAGACAAAAAATAATCGAATCGGTATCTTTAAACTGAATTGCCTTTTCCGCCAACTGGTCGCCCAGCATCTGTCGGTTTGGGTAAAACATTCCACCTCCACGTGTTATTGTCTATCTAAATTTTAGCATAAGAAAAATCCAAAGTTGCCCGTGATTTTTTACAAAAATATTGTATAATATAAATATGAAAGTATTTCTTGGTATGTCCGGTGGTGTAGATTCGGCTGTCTCGGCCTATCTTTTGCAAAGCCAAGGCCATGAAGTAATTGGCGTTTATATGAAAAACTGGAGCAAGAATCTTCCCGGCATGAAATGCCCTTGGGCAGAAGATCTTGCTGACGCCAAGCGTGTTGCAGTAAAACTTGGTATTGATTTTCGCGTCTTTGATTTTGAAGCCGAGTACAAACAAAAAGTTGTCGACTATATGTTGGCCGAATATCAAAAAGGCAACACGCCAAACCCTGACATTATGTGCAATCAAGAAATCAAGTTTAAACTTTTTGCCGAAACTGCTTTCGAGCAGGGCGCTGAAGCGATTGCAACTGGTCATTATGCTAAAACTCGTGGCTGCGATCTCATAATGGCAGCCGATGCTAATAAGGATCAGACCTACTTCCTTTATCGTATTGCGTCAGAAGTAATTAAACGCACAATTTTCCCGGTTGGCGATATGCAAAAACCCGAGGTCAAAGCGCTCGCTGAGCAGATTGGTCTTGCCGTGGCGCATAAGCCTGAGAGTATGGGCGTTTGTTTTGTCGGCGAGGCGAATATGCGTGACTTTCTTGCCGAATTTATCGAAACAAAACCAGGCGAGATTCGTGAGCTCGAAACCAACGAGCTTCTTGGTCATCATGATGGCGCGATTTTCTATACTATTGGCCAGCGCCACGGCCTTGGGTTGACGACTGGCTTACCGTTTTACGTGGTGCGCAAAGATATGGACAAAAATATCGTTTATGTTTCGCGCAATCTTAATTCGCTTTCGCTCTGGACTAACGAAGTTAAGCTTCGCGACGTGATTTTGCGACGCGACATTGACGACTCAAAGCCGCTCAGAGCTCGCGTTCGCCATCGCGCACCGCTAGTTGACGCCAAATTTGATTCAGCAACTGACATTCTTACCTTCGCCGACGAGCAGAAATCGCTTACTCCCGGTCAATCCGTCGTCTTCTATCAAGACGACATCTGCCTAGGTGGCGGGATTATTGCTTAATATGGTAAAATATCACCTATGAACGCAAATGAAGTAAGGCAAAAATATCTAGATTTTATGAAACAACACGGGCATGTCGAAATTCAGCCCGCCCCGTCCGTTCTCGAGAATGATCCGACTACGCTATTTACAGGTTCTGGCATGCAGCCTCTGCTTCCATATCTCCTCGGCCAACCACACAAAGATGGTGTTCGTCTAACCGACTCGCAGCCTTGCGTTCGTTTGCAAGATATTGATGATGTCGGCGATCCACGCCACACTACTGTTTTCGAGATGCTCGGCAACTGGTCACTCGGCGACTACTTCAAAGAAGAACAAATCCGCAACTTCTTCACTTTTCTAACTCAGAAAGTTGGCCTCGATCCAAGCAAACTTTATGTTACCTGTTTTATCGGTAACGAAGAATACGGCATTCCGCGCGACGACGAAGCTGCCAAGATTTGGCAAACTGTCTTCGCCGAGGCTGGCATTAAAGCAGATATCGCCGAAATTGGCAGCGCCAAAGTTGGTGACGAGCGCGGCATCAAAGGCGACGAACGCATTTTCTTCTATGACGACAAAGAAAACTGGTGGTCTCGCGCCGGTGGCATCAAAGAAACTCCAATCGGCGACCCGTGTGGCCCAGATTCTGAGGTCTTCTACGACTTTGGCGAAGATAAGCAGGACATCGAAAAATACGGTAAATCCCACCCAGCCTCTGATGGTGCCCGCTTCATGGAAATCGGCAACCAAGTCTTCATGCAATATCGCCGCAACGAAGATGGTAGTTTCTCGGAGCTCGAAAAGAAAAATGTCGACTTTGGCGCTGGCCTCGAGCGCATCACGGCCGCTAGCCTAGATTCTTATGACGTTTTTCAGATTTCTTCCTTGAAGCCGATTTTGGATCGCCTCGAGGAGCTTTCCGGTAAAAGCTACGAGTCTAACACTGCCGACATGCGCGTGATTGCCGATCATTTGCGCGGTGCCTATATCTTGGCCGCCCAAGGTCTCAAGCCATCCAACAAGCAGCAGGGTTATGCACTCCGTCGCCTGATTCGCCGCGCCATTTTGAAGGCGCTCAATCTCGGCATCGAGCAAGATTTCTTGGCTGGCATTTTGCCTATTATTGCCGAAAACTACAAAGATTTATCAAGCAGTATTTTGACTCATCGCGAGGAAGTGCTCGATACGCTTCAAAAAGAAGAGCAAGCTTTCCGCCGCACAATTCGCCGTGGCCTCAAAGAGCTTGGTAAGCTCAAAGCGCAGGGCCTGACCGGCAAAGAGCTCTTCATGCTGCAGGATACTTACGGCTTCCCACTCGAGCTTTCGGTCGAAGAAGCTTATCGCGAAGATATTCAGCTTTCCGAAAATTGGCGCGCCGAGTTTGATGCCGCCCTCGCCGAGCAGCGTAACCGCAGTAAAACCGCCAGCAAAGGGATGTTTAAGGGCGGTCTCGAAGACCATGGCGAGCAAACGACCAAGTATCATACCGCAACCCACTTACTTCTTGCGGCTCTGCAAAAGCATATCGATGCTAACATCGGCCAGCAAGGTTCTAATATTACCGCCGAACGCGTCCGCTTTGACTTTAATCTTGATCACAAAATGACGCCAGAAGAAATCGCCAAGGTCGAGGCGCAGGTCAATGAGTGGATTGAGGCCGACCTTCCAGTCGTTCATGACGAATATGACAAAGCTTACGCTCGTGATACCTTGAAGGCTCATGGCCAATTCTGGGATAAGTATCCAGAGAAACTCACCGTCTATACAATTGGCGACCCAGACGCCCCTGTCTCGCGCGAAGTTTGTGGTGGTCCGCACGTCGAGCATACTGGCGTTCTCGGCCACTTTAAGATTAAAAAAGAAGAATCGAGTAGCGCCGGCGTCCGCAGGATTAAGGCAATTCTCGAGTAAACAAAAATCCCCGTGGAAAGCGGGGATTTTTGATAAAGATAAGCACTATATACTTGACTATTTCGAATGAGTGTGGTATAATGAGAAAGTCTTAATCTATATTATTTAAAACCGATAGGCTTGCGTTTGCCGATCTAAAAACGGCACCGCAATAGCGAAAGCTCGGCAAAAACTGTCGGTTTTTTGTAATATGGATTAAGACACCTTTGCGGTGTCGTTTTTTTATACATACCGAAATAAAAATAGAGGAGAATAAAGATAATGAGAAAAACGCGCAGGCGTTCAAGTAGAAGGAATTTTAACCTAAACCCTAATACGGTTTGGGGTGTACTAGGCATCGTTGGTGCTCTCGGAATTCTAGGCTTTGTTCTTAGTGGTGTCGTTATCAGCGATAACAAAAGCGCATGTGGTGCAGCTGACGGCAATACTTATGAAGCCAATCTAATGGGTTGCGTAGCTGACGAAAAGTACGCCTACGATAACATTCTTATTATTGCTGGAAACACTGCAAACACGCCAAAGCCAGAACTAACCAAGCTTTCGCGTCGTTATCTAGTAAACAGTCTCCTTAAAGATGCCGAAGCTAACATCAAAATCTATTCAGCTGCCAAAGGATCCAGTCGTATCTCGTTCAAATTCGACAAAAACGGCGCAGATTTTGCAGAAGTATACGACAAAGAGCAAAACAGTAAAGAAAAAATGAAGCTCATCAATGAGTATATTGATGCCATTGAAGAAGCAACGCATGCCGCACCAAAGCTTGACGGCGCTGACTATCTTGAAGCTATCGAGCGCGCCGCTAGCCACTCGGACGAAGATGAGAAAAACCTCGTCATTGTGCTCGGTTCTGGTTTGTCGGACAACGGCAAGCTAAACTTTGCAAAAGATGGCATTTTAACTCGTCGATGCGGCGAGGATTATTGTAGTGCCGAAGATCTCGCCACTACTTTTGCCGAACGCGATAATCGCGAGAATCTCATTGGCCACGATATTATTTGGGCCGGTATCGGCAGTACCATAGAGCCGCAGCACGCGCTCGATAACGATTCTATAGAGAAAATCAAAGACCTATACAGAGCCGTTCTAGAAGCCAAGGGCGCCGAAGTCATTAATCTCGACGACGAGTTCGACGCATCAGACGAGTCTGTTGAGACCGACAAGCATGTTGATCCTACTGATCAACCTATGCGTGATAGTTTTTGGGCGAAAAAGCAAATCTTTGATGAGAATTCGGAGCTTGGCTTCCAGGGCAGTAGCGCTGTATTTTTGAACGAAGACAAAGCCCGTGAAGTTCTAAAATCTCTGGCCGACGCAACGAATAGTGGCCAAAGGTTCAAGGTGACTACTTCAGTGGCGGTGTCGTCATGCACTACTCCGCGTAGGATTAGCCTCGCAGAAGATCGTGTCGGTCGTATCAAAAGCATGGTCGCCGAATTGGGTGGCAAAGTTGAAAGTATCGAGACCTACGCTTTGCCTACTGGCTTCGTCGATGAATGCCCGGATGGAAGAAGAAGTGAAGATCTAGCAAAGCAAAATCGTACGGTTCACATCGAGCCGCTAAATTAATAAAGGAAAAATATGTCAGAATACGCATTTCAAGCCACGGATATCGAATTTAAGCTCTTATTTAGGATGAGAACTGCAATCAAGGCCTACTTTGGTAGAGGTGCCATGTTTAACATCTTTTGTAAAGAAAACGGCATTCAAACTCCTGTAAAATCAGGCCAAAAGTACGCTGTTCCTACAAAATACCTCATGAAACACGATTTTATTGAAGAAATCGGCAAAAAGCGTGACAAGATTATCCTTTCTATCTATGGTCAATATAGTAAAATTACCGCCAATCTTGATAATCGTCTTGCTAAGTTGTCTGAAGAAATCGACAACCGCGAAAAGTGTCTCAAAGTAACCAAAGATAATCTTGCCGAGATAAAAGCCGAACTAGTAAAGACCAAAGATTCTCTCGAAATTATCACTCTACAATCAAGAATTCATGTTATCAAGACTGACATTACCAATCAAAATCTTCAACTAGATGAGATGGAGGCTGAGAAGAAAACTCTTGTTGCGACTGGAGTCGAGAATAAAAAGCAATGGAAAAATCAAGTTCAGATTGTTGTGAATATTACCGACAGTCTTTGCGATAAATTCTGTACCAGCATTGGCGCAAAAATCGTCAAACATCTAGGTTTTAACAAATTTGAATATCTTCCACCAGAGTATTCAGATGCAGTAGAAGAAGTAATTAATTAGGAGAAATATGTGTATATTTAAGAACAAGAGCAAAAATTTCACATACGACAATGTTCCAACGCATTTTAAAACCGTATCTGAATTAAGTATTCAAAGGCTAAGAGAGAAGACTCTGGCTAGTATCGAGCGCAAATATAAGGGGAAATTCGAGCCAGCTGCACTAAAAAGCATGCTTCAATCTGTTGCTGACTCGTTTAACTATCCATACAAGAAACTTTCTGGCGACTATAATGGCTACCGCAATGAGCTAGATAAAGCCTATGAAGCTGGCAAAGCCGATATTCACGCACAAATCATGGACCTCGAGAAAGCAATTGAAGAGCAAAAGCTTCTCTTCGAGCGCTATGATGAGTCGCAAACGCGTATTTTTGGCCGTAGTCTAAGCAAAGACCAGAAATTCGACAAAGACATTACTGAAAAAATGAAGAAAAAATATAGCGAGTTAAAGTAAGGATTTAATATGGCAAAGAATACTAAAATCAAGAAAAATCCAGATGTATCCCTTGGTACTTATGTGATTATTGGCATCTCATTTTCGCTTGCAATCCTAGATATGATTTTGCTCTACGGCAAGTTTGTTGAGCTCATGAATATGACTAACGCATTCGCTATGCTTACTGCGTTTATTATTGCTACTGCGGCAAACTTTATTGCGCTCACATGGGGGCGCCAAAATGGGCAAAACCTTGCAAAACACGCAATTAATAAGGAAAGTCTTGGTACATTTATTAGCTGGGCGCTAATTGGCGTCGGCTACGCAGTCGTACGTATTACATCTATTTGCAAAAATATGAGCGACCCAAACTACAGCACGCAAGTTATTGGCGACGTGATTCAAATTGGTATTCTTGCAATCTCCTATATTGGTACTGGTGTTTTGATCGAAAGTTCTGCGCGCAAGATTTGGGACGCCGAATGTGTCGCCTATCGCGCTGACAAGAAAAAATACGACGCAATTTACGCTCAAGTAACGGACCAAATTGCCGATCTTGAAGAAAATATCGGTATTCTCGAAAAATTTGAGCGCAACTACAAAACTCTCGACAATCAAACTGCAAAGGTAGAAGATGCCATTCGCAAATCCGAAATCGGCGTCATGAGTGATATTGTTGGTCGTACTTGCACGCAGAACCCTTCAATCTCTCCATCTGAGGCAAACAAGGTCATGGATGATGTTCTAGAGAGAAGCGGCCATAGCAAAAGCGACTCCACGATTAAAGTTGTGTTGGAATAGTATGTCGAAATTATATAAGGAGCGACGCACTCCTGATTACGCTACCGATAACGACTCGAAGGTCATTACGAAGTGGATTCTGGCCATTTCATTAGTTGTGGCTGTATTTTACGTATTTGGTTTTCTTGCTATTAATAATAATAGCAAAGAAGAATCATCGAATACTGAGAGTATTACCGCTACAATTCGCCCATCAGACGAAGAAACGGTTACTATTGACATCCCCAATGAACCCGAGGAAGAGAAAGAAGAGCTAGAGCTTGAGCTTGAGCTCTATGCTCCAGAAGGTTTGCCATATTATTATGTAATATCTGTCACTGACGGTGATACTATTCGCGTTAATTACAATGGTAGAAGCACGCCAGTGCGTATGATTGGTATTGATACGCCAGAAACTGTCCATCCGAACAAGCCAGTCGAATGCTACGGCCCAGAATCATCCGAGTATGCCAGGCGACACCTATCTAATAAATCTGTGCAACTAGAATTTGATAATTCGCAGGGCATGACTGATAAATACGGTAGGTTGCTTGCTTATGTATATGTCGACGGCGTTAGTTATAATTTTCACGCCATCAAAGACGGCTATGCATACGAATACACTTATAACTCGGCATACAAATATCAAAAAGAATTCATGTTCGCCGAATCCGAAGCTGAGTCTGAAAACAGAGGACTCTGGAGCCCGAGCACCTGCAACGGACGACATTAGTTAATCGTGTTATAATATACCTAACCATGAGTATTTTTGGACGCAAAAAAGCAGAAGTCGATCCTGAGGTAGAGAAAGTCGCGACACAAAAAGATAGCGACGATTATCTTCTCGCTCTTGACATTGGTACAGAATATGTTAAAGCTCTAATTGCGAAAAAATCTCGCACCGATATTAAAATTGTCGGCGTCGGCAAAGCTCATGAAGCGGCCGGTAATATGGTCAATGGCGCTATCGCCGACATTGCTGGTGTCGCCAAAGTCTGCGAAGAAGCCCTCGTCAAAGCCGAAGATATGGCTAATGTCCGTGCGCGCGAAGTTGTCATTGGTATTGCTGGTGAGCTCATCAAGGGTAACACCACTTCGATTCGCTATCGTCGCAGCAACGCCGACACGCCTATTACCAACGACGAAATGTCTAAAATTATCAAAAAAGTCCAAGCTCGCGCTGGCGAACGTGCCCGCAAAGAAGTTGCTCTTGAGACGAACAACAAAGATGTTGAAGTCCGCCTGATTAATTCTGCGCTCGTTTCGCTTCGCATCGACGGCTATAAAGTCACCAACCCTATCGGCTTCAAAGGTAAAGAAGTGGTCGTCCAACTCTATACGGCATTTGCGCCACTTGTGCACATTTCTGCTATCGAGCGCGTCTGTGATGAACTTCAGCTTGATCTCGTCGCTATCGCGGTTGAGCCTTTTGCGGTCTGTCGTGCCTGCCTTGGTGATGATATTGATTCTTCACTCTCGGCAATCGTGATGGATATTGGTGGTGGCACTACGGATATTGCCGTCGTCGAAGATGGTGGCGTCGAGGGAACTAAAATGTTCTCCATTGGTGGTCGTAGCTTTACGCATCAAATCGCCGAGCGCCTCGGCCTTGATTTTGAAGCCGCCGAAAAACTCAAGCTTCTCGCCGACAGTCCAAACATGAAACCCGAGCTTCGTCGCAAATTCGATAAAGCCGTCGAACGCAATATTGAAGTCTGGCAATCCGGCGTCGAACTTGCAATCGAAGATTTTGAGTCTGAAAACCTCCCAGGTCAAATCATGCTTTGCGGCGGTGGTGCTAGCCTATCGGCCATTTCAGAAACTCTCGCTACTGGTGATTGGTATAAGGGGCTACCTTTCGCACGTCGCCCAATCGTGTCATTGATCGATCCTGATGATGTTCCGGACATGACAAATGACACCGACCGCGAACTCGACCATACCTTTATTACGGCTATGGGGTTGCTCCGCGTCGGCATCGATACGCTACTTGGCACTGGTGATGACAAGAGCATCAAGGCTAAACTCGCGCGTCTACTCAAAAACTAATTTCATTAAACTTGCCAGCCGGCAAATCGCCGAGCTGATATGGTCCAAATTCAATCCGGTGAAGTTTTGTCACCTTGTATCCAAGTGCATCAAAAGTACGGCGAATCTGCCTATTGCGCCCCTCGGACATATTAACTTGCCACGCTTTGCGCGTGTCGTCTAGGCGCGTCAGTCCCAGCTTACTAATACCATCTGGCAAGTTAATGCCAAAATCCGCTATCATTTGCTGATGAAGCGGCATTAGCTCGCGATCTAGCTCCACGAGATAGGTCTTGTTTTTGACGAAGCTTGGATGCGTCATTCGAAAAGCGAAGTCGCCATCGTTCGTCAGCAAGATTAGTCCAGATGAGTTTTTATCTAGGCGTCCAACAGTCTTTAATGTCTTGTATTCGTCCGGCAGTAATTCGTATAGAGTTGGTGTCTCGCCTTGGCGCCTGCGACTGCAAACATAGCCTACCGGCTTATGAAAGAGCAGGTAGATAAGTTTTTGACGGCTAATAGTCCTGCCATCACATTCTACCTGGTCTGTCTCTGTTACGCGTGCGCCAATCTCGGCGATTTTACCATTAACCTTCACTTTTTCGCGCTCTATCAAAATATCTGCCTCGCGACGCGAAATCCCGAGGTTGGTCGCCAGATATTTATTTAAACGCAAAGAAGCAGAGTCCATATGTCTATTATAGCACACTTTGGTTAAAAAGTCAAGCGAGCGCTAAAATTTAGACCTAATTACTGACATTCGGACTAGAAATATTCGGACTCGAGAACTCGGCTTTTGCCACAGATTCTGGCATTTCAACCTGCGATTCGTCGATTTCGTCATCTTCTGGTTTTGGCATTTTGCTCGCTAGCTCGAGTGCGGTTTTTGTCGTCTCATCATCTGCCAGCTCTTTCATCATGCGAGCGCTCATCGAATCTTGATCACTATTTTCGGATAAGTCCTTTGCTAGCTGTTCCTCGAGCTCGTTTACGAAAGCGGGGCGAATCGGTTCAATAATGCCTTCGTCTGGAGCTGGGATAGAAGCCATATCGGATATTTTTGCGTTCGGATCAATTTGGATCTTCGCCTGCATCTGCGCCTGTCCTTGCGCCGCTAGTGCTTGCGCTGTTTGAATCGGAGTCGTAGTCTGTGCAAGCATCGCTGGCTGTTCCGCCGGCTGCGTCGGTACGGAAGGTTGAGCTGGCGCAGCTTGAGCATTTTGTGGTACTGGCGGAATAAGTTCATTAATTTGCGCAGTTGTTGGCACGTTTATTGTATCGTCGTGCTTAGTTGTTGCATCTGATGCGCCCTTAGTTGTAACGGCGCCGGGTTTGGCAGGGTCTTCTTCGCCGAGCAGATCCGCGAAACGTTTTGCCATTGCTGCGCGCATTTGGTCTTGCGTTGGGTCATGAATCGGTTGTAAGACTCTTTCGCCTCCAGTCGTGCGTGGTTGAGCTGGACGTGGCGCTTGCGTAGCCTGTGGCATCCGAGTAGTTTGAGCTGCCTGCATCTGAGCTTGCATTTGTGCTTGTTGCTGAGCGCGGAGCAATGCAAGTTGTTGCGGAG
>SAMEA104315430__coassemble_859_pt1 | contig 11273 bp, 4 predicted proteins | sample SAMEA104315430__metabat2_low_PE_044 | metagenome-assembled genome bin SAMEA104315430 (sample SAMEA104315430) | gut metagenome | biome: Monkey gut; feature: monkey-associated habitat; material: faeces | place: China | collected 2013 | reverse complement strand
AAATCAAGGCGCGCATTGAATCACTGTTCTTCTCGGCAACTTCTTTTGTTTCGCCGGCACTATGTCTTGGCGCAGGAATGCGATCAATAATCGCATCGAGAACTTCGTCGACATGCTCACCAGTTTTAGCAGAAACCTTAATAATCTCATCCTCGGAACAACCTAGTAAGTTTATTATCTCCGCTGAAACACGCGGGACATCACTAGCTGGCAGATCGATTTTGTTAATAACTGGAATAATAGTAAGATCCTGTTCGAGTGCAAGATAAACATTCGCAAGCGTCTGCGCCTGAATGCCCTGCGTAGCATCGACCACCAAAATGGCGCCCTCTACAGCTTGCAGAGAACGTGATACCTCGTAGGAAAAATCTACATGCCCTGGCGTATCAATCAAATTTAGCGTATAGCCCTTATAGGACATACAAACTGGCGTAAGTTTGATTGTGATTCCCTTTTCGCGCTCGAGCTCCATACTATCAAGAAGCTGCGATTTCATTTCGCGTTTGGTCACGGTGCCAGTAATTTCCAGCATGCGATCAGCGAGAGTAGATTTTCCGTGGTCAATATGCGCAATAATACAAAAATTGCGAATTTTATCTGTATTCACGAATATATTTTAACATATTGTCAAGAGGTGGCGCCAGCTTTTAATCAGGCGAGTAGGACAAAAATTAGGATGATTATCGCCATCACGACGCGATACCAGCCAAAAGCCTGTAGGGATTCTTTTTTGCGCAAATATTTCAAGACAAAGTTAATTGCCACCATGCCTGATGCAAAAGCAATGACATTGGATAGTAGTAATGTGCCCCAGTTGGCCGCCATATACGCGCGCGAATCACTAGAAATAAAAGACATCAAGACTACGCCACACATAATCGGAATACTTGCAAGGAAAGAGTAATCTGCAGCAGCACGACTATTTAAGCCGACAAGTCGCCCCGCAACGATAGTAGAGCCGCTACGCGAAACACCAGGAATTAGCGCGAAAGTCTGAGCGAGGCCAATATAGAGCGCGCGAAGTGGCGTTAGAGAGTTTTCATCTTTGAGCCTACTCATATGTGGCAGCTTGTCGATGATAATCATTAAAATACCGACGATTCCCATGGCGCACATTATTGTAATAAGACTCGAGAAGAAAGGCGCATTTTCGATCAGTTTTTTTAGTAAAAGCGCAGCGATGACGGCTGGAATAGATGTAATAACGAGATTAAGAAATAACTTATAATTATGCTTCTTGAAAATATCAACGCAAATCTCACAAATACGTTTGCGATAAAAGAACAACAAAGCTGCAAGCGTACCGAAATTTATAAACTCAATAAAAAGATGAAAATCCGATGTTCTTCCACCAAGAATCTCTTGAATAATTTCGAGATGACCAGAACTGGATACGGGAATAAATTCGGTCAGACCTTGAGTGAGTCCTAATATTACACTGTGTATAACATCCATATGTTTATTATAGCAAAAATAGATGAGCAACAAAAAGTAGCACCTTTTACAGTGCTACTTTTTTATTTAAGCCTCTAGCGTATCTTCACCAAAGTCTTCGTCTTCGATAGTAGATTCTACAGTTTGGCTTTTTGCGCCAGTACCTACAGGAATCTTGCGACCGATAATAACGTTTTCCTTGAGACCGCGGAGATGATCAACGCGACCAGAAATTGCAGACGAGATAAGAACGCGAGTTGTGTCCTGGAAGGAAGCAGCAGACAAGAACGAGTCAGAGTAGATAGATACTTTGGAAATACCTAGCAACATCTGAGAGAAGCTTGCCGGTTCTTTGCCTTCAGCAATCATGCGAGCGTTTTCTTCTGCGACAGCAGCTTTACTGGTGATATCACCAGTGACAAAGTCGGTATCACCTGGCTCATCGATCGAAACGCGAGAGAACATCTGGCGAATGATGATTTCGAGGTGCTTACTGGAGATTTCGTGACCCTGTGCGGCATAAATAGTGAGAATCTCGTTAAGGATGTAGCGTTCAGTCTCTTCGATACCCTTGTATTTCATGAGATCTTGGAGATTGAGAGAACCTTCAGAGAGGCGATCACCCGGTTTAACACGATCACCGTCTTTGACTGCGAGTGCGTAGTCGGCCGGGACAGAGACTTTAAGTGGTGAACCAGCATTGGCAACGATGATAATCTCGTCCTGAGTGAGTTCGGCGATACCATCAAACTCAGCGATGATTGGAGCCTCACCTTTAGCCTTAGAAGCGATTACAGCACCAGTCTTGACGCTTGCGCCATCTTTTACTTTAGCCTTACGGCCATCGAGCGGATAGTGAGCGGCTTTACCGGCGTCTGGGGTCACTTGAACGACATTGTGGCGTCCGTCCTCCCAAGTCGTAACCACACCTTCAATGTTTGAGATAAAGGCCTGACCTTTTGGCGTGCGAGCTTCAAGAAGCTCTTCAACGCGTGGAAGACCACGAGAGATTGCACCAGAACCTGCAACACCAGAGCTGTGCTTCGTATCGAGCGTAAGCTGCGTACCTGGCTCACCGACGGATTGTGCAGCGATAACACCAACTGGTTCATGATAAGCGACTGGTTCACGAGTGGACATGTCGATACCGTAAGCCTTGCGAGTTACGCCATTGTCACATTCGGAAGTGAGAACGCTTTGAATCTTAATGCTATCAATTTCATCGTCAGCTTCGAGTTGAGCGGCAACTTCTGGCGAGATGAGCTCATCTGCCTGAAGGCCATATTTCTCAACAGCCTCAGCGGAATAACGACCAGCAATGCGCATAGCAAAACCAATACCGGTAGCTTCGCTTTCAGATTTATAGATGCGGAAGCCTGGATCTGGAGCTTCACCCTCGACCGTAAAGACGTCCTGAGATACATCGACGAGACGGCGAGTGAGATAACCAGAGTCGGCAGTACGGAGAGCCGTAGACACCTGACCTTGGCGAGCACCACGAGTTGCGATGAAGGACTCGAGAGTGTTAAGACCTTTCTTATAGCTCGACTTGACTGGAAGCTCAATTTCGCGGTTGGACACGTCAACCATGATACCGATCATCGCAGATGCAAGCTTAATGTTACCAGCAGAGCCACGAGCGCCGGAGTTGGTCATGATAGAGACGTTAGTATCGAGGTGAGCGAGGTTATCCTTAACGTGAGAAGAAATCTTATCGTCAACTTCACGCCAAGCGGCGACAGTGAGACGATAACGCTCATCTTCGGTAATGAATCCGTCATCGAATTGTTGCGAGATAAGGGCAGTTTTGCCTTCACCTTCAGCAATCATAGATTCAATTTCTGGGTAATCTGGATAGTCGTCCTTTGAAGTGGAGACACCTGCGATAGTTTCGTACTTGAAAGAGAGATCCTTAATAGCATCAGCGGCTTCAACGGCAGCTTCGGCACCAAATTGGTTAAGGATATTAGCCATAACTTTCTTCAAGTGCTTACTGTTCTGAACCTCATTATCATATGGATACTCTTTTGGCAAAATCTCGTTAAAGAATACACGACCGAGAGTAGTGTCACGTTTTTGGCCCTTCGTGTGAACGCGAATTGGAGTCTGAAGTTGGATGAGGCCCATATCGTAGGCGAGCTCAGCTTCGTAGACACTAGTGTAGGCTTTGCGCTCAGTTTGAGCAGACGGTTTTTCGTAGGTTAGGTAGTAGCTACCAAGTACGACATCTTGCGTAATCGAAAGCACTGGGGCGCCATCGGATGGCTTTAGTAAGTTCTTGCTGGCTGACATGAGTTCAGCGGCCTCTTTTTGAGCTTCCTTGGAAAGTGGAAGGTGGACGGCCATCTGATCACCATCGTAGTCGGCGTTGAAGCCGTTTGCGACGAGCGGATGAAGTTTGATTGCTTTACCGTCGACGAGCTTTGGCTGGAAGGCCTGAACAGAGAGACGGTGAAGTGATGGAGCGCGGTTTAGAAGAACGTATTTGCCTTCAATGACTTCGTCGAGTGCATCCCAAATCACAGTCTCGCCAGCTTCAACCATGCGAGAAGCAGAACGAATATTTGGGGCGTATTCGTGCTTGATAAGCCAACTAATTACAAAAGGCTTGAAGAGTTCGAGCGCCATTTGCTTTGGAAGACCACATTGATTAATGCGGAGTTCTGGACCTACAACGATAACGGAACGACCAGAGTAGTCGACGCGTTTACCGAGAAGGTTTTGGCGGAAACGACCTTGCTTACCCTTGAGCATATCAGACAAGCTCTTGAGTTTGCGACGACCGTTCTGTGAGTTAGCGGTACGACCGCCACGAGAGGCATTATTGTCAATAAGTGCGTCGACAGCCTCTTGAAGCATGCGCTTTTCATTGCGGCAGATGACTTCTGGAGCGTTAAGCTCGAGAAGCTTCTTCAAGCGGTTGTTGCGGTTAATAATGCGACGGTAAAGATCGTTAAGGTCAGAAGTTGCAAAACGACCACCAGCCAAGGAAATCATTGGGCGAAGATCCGGAGGAAGTACAGGAATTACGCTCATGATAAGGTCGGTTGGCTTGATACCGGCATTTAGCATACCCTCAAGCACCTTAAGACGCTTCATGATCTTCTTCTGTTTTTGGCCTTTGCTCTCTTCGGCATCTTCGTGAAGCTTTTCTACAAGTTCTTTAAGATTGATTTCTTCAAGAAGCTTCTTGATACCACTAGCACCCATCTCGACTTCGATAAGGTCGACATAGTCTTCATAGTTATCTTCAAGAGCACGATACTCGATTTCATTGATGACGGCACCCTTCTTGAAACCGGTAAGAATTTCTTTCCTGGTGCGATAATCATCTTCGAGCTCTTCGACTTCTTTACTCTTCGCTTCTTCGAGAGCTTTGACTTCTTCAGTGTTCTTGTTTTTTGCCTCTTCAAGATAGCGTTCTTGAATAGCGTGGCGAGCAAGCTCGGTTTGAGTTTCGAGGTCCTCGAGACGCTTATCGATTTCTTCTTGCTGAACATCGGTAATAATGTAACCAGCAAAGTAAACAACTTTTTCAATATTCTTGACAGTAATATCAAGAAGTTGGCTGAGAGCGGATGGAGTTCCACGCATGAACCAAATGTGCGCTACAGGAGCAGCAAGGGCGATATGCCCCATACGCTCGCGGCGAGTAATACTTTTAGTGACAATATTACCATCTTTATCGACGGCAGCTTCGCGCGAGCGAACACCTTTGAGTTTTGGATCGTTTGGATTAATATCCTTTGATGGTCCAAAAATACGTTCACAGAACAAACCATCACGTTCTGGTTTCTGAGTACGATAATTAATCGTCTCTGGCTTTAGGACTTCGCCGTAGCTCCAGTTGAGGATATCTTCCTCGCTGGCGACAGATAGGCGAATCGCGTCGAAATCATTCGCGCTGATGTAGTTATCTTGCCAAGCCATAAATTATTGGTCCTCCCCATATTCTTCATTATCTTCGATGTCTAATTCAGCGCTATCTTCGTCGCTGTCAGTTGAAACATATTCTTCGCCATCTTCGCTAACAGTGCTTTCGGCACCTTCGAGCTCTTCGGTATCAATGTTGGAAGTTTCGTGTTGCGCATAGATAGCAGCATCGTCACGAGAGCGAGCGACAGCTTCAGTAGTCTTTTCGATGACGCGATCGGCATCGTGAGCACTGCCATTATCGAGCAGATCAATCTTGAGGCCAAGGCTCTGAAGCTCTTTCACTAGGACGTTAAAGCCTTCTGGAAGTTTTGGACCTTCGATTGGCTCGTCTTTGATGATAGATTCGTAAGCCTTTGCGCGGCCGAAGACATCATCGGACTTGATAGTAAGCATTTCCTGGAGCGTCGAGGCAGCGCCGTAAGCTTCGAGCGTCCACACCTCCATCTCACCAAAGCGCTGACCACCATTTTGGGCTTTACCGCCAAGTGGTTGTTGAGTAACTGCAGTGTAAGGACCAGTTGAGCGAGCGTGAATCTTGTCGGCAACCATGTGGTGAAGCTTAAGCATATACATCACACCGACAGTTACGCGCTCTTCGAGAGGCTCACCAGTGAGACCATCATAAAGCGTAACGCGACCATCGCGAGCATAGCCAGCTTTTTCGAGCTCGTTAGAGATAGTCTCATCAGATACAGAGTTGAAGGATGGCGTCGTGACATGATAGCCAAGTGCACGTGCGGCCATACCGAGGTGAGTCTCATAAAGCTGACCGAGGTTCATACGAGAAGGCACACCCATAGGGTTGAGAATTACGTCAACTGGCGTACCATCTTCCATAAATGGCATATCCTCAACTGGGAGAATACGTGCAACTACACCCTTGTTACCATGACGACCAGAAAGCTTATCGCCAACGCTAATCTTGCGAAGCTCTGCGACGTAAATCTTAATCTGCATGAGGACGCCAGATTTGAGGTCGTGACCTTGCTCACGGGTGAAAATCTTAACACCAACAACTTTACCAGCGTCGGAGCCGTTCATACGAACGGAAGTATCGCGAACGTCTTTGGCTTTTTCGCCGAAGATAGCGCGAAGAAGGCGTTCTTCGGAACTGAGCTCCTGTTCGCCCTTTGGCGTAATTTTACCAACGAGAATATCGCCATTATGAACCTCAGAACCGACAGTTACGATACCGTCTTCACCAAGGTGGCGGAGAGCTGACTCGGAGACGTTTGGAATATCACAAGTAACTTGTTCTGGGCCAAGCTTAGTGTCGCGAACCTCGACATCGAAGTCGCGAATATTGATACTAGTAAGCTCATCATCTTGAACGAGGCGTTGAGAGATGACGATAGCGTCATCCATGTTGAAACCGCGCCATGGCATGAAGGCGACAAGCATGTTTTTACCAAGGGCGAGCTCACCATTATCAATGGAGGCACCCTCAATAAGAACATCACCCTTCTTTACCTTTTGACCACGAAGAACTTTGGTGCGCTCATCATAACAGCGACCTTCGTTAGTCTTCATGAAGTGGATCAAATTGTAAGTTTTAGTGGTTTTACTGTTCTTGTATTTAACTTCGACAGAGTTAGAGTCGGCTTTTACCACTTCACCGTCGTCTTCGGCGTAGATAATCTGCGACAAATTCTTGGCAACCTCCGCATCGATACCGGTAGAAACAATAGATGCGCTTGGTTTAACAAGTGGAACTGCCTGTTTCTGCATAGCGCAGGCCATCAAAGAACGGTCAACACGGTTTTTCTCGACGAACGGCACCATAGAAGCAGCAACACCAAGAATTTCTTTGTGAGCAGCATCCATGTGAGTAACATCGGCGGCTGGAACCTGAGTTGGAGTAAGAGATTTACGAGCAGAAACATATTCGTCAACAAAGCGGCCATCTTTGTCGAGCTTTGCGCTAGTATCTGCAATAATCATGTTTTCTTCGGCGGCAGCATCAACGTAAACAACTTCGTCAGTAACTTTGCCGTCTTTTACAATACGATACGGAGCTTCAATGAAACCATACTCATTGATACGAGCATAGGTTGCGAGGTTGAGCACGAGACCCACGTTGGCACCTTCTGGCGTCTCAACGGTACAGATGCGGCCGTAGTGAGTTGGGTGAGTGTCACGCACATCAAAGCCAGCGCGTTCACGCGTAAGACCGCCAGGACCCATGCTGGATAGACGACGTTTATGCGAAAGCTCGGAGAATGGGTTAGTCTCATCCATGAGCTGGCTAAGCTGAGAACTACTGAAGAACTCTTTAACGGCAGCTACGACTGGGCGAGAGTTAACGAGTTGGCTTGGAGAAACTTCACCATTGGCATCAGCCATAGACATACGGTCGAGGATGTTGCGCTGGAGGCGAAGCATACCAAGGCGGAATTGGCGCTGAACCAATTCACCAACAAGTTTGACGCGACGGTTTGCGAGCGAGTCGATATCGTCGGCTGGATCTTGGGTATTGTTGAGGCGAATAATTTCGCTGATGATAGCAACGAGATCTTCCATCTGCAAAGTGCGGTGAACCTCGTCATTTGGCGTATCAAAACCAAGACGCTGATTGATCTTGTAGCGGCCAACACGAGAATAGTCATAACGACGATAGTCGTGGAAGGTGCGATCAATCATGTTCTTTGCGTTTTCGACAGTCGCGAGATCGCCTGGGCGGAGACGGCGATAGATTTCAAGTGCAGCCTCAGAAGGGTTGCTGGATGGATCTTTCTCGAGTGTATTTTCGATGTAATGAATGTCGCCGTTGTCGATTTCCTTGAAGTCGTCAAGAATTTGGCTCTTTTTGCGACCAAGGGCGCGCAAAAGTGTGGTTACTGGAACCTTTTTGCGACGGTCGATTTTGACATAAATTACGCCTTTGGTGTCGGTCTCAAACTCGAGCCAAGCACCACGACCTGGAATAACCTTGGCACCGTAATAATTGTGGCCGCCAACGGTCTCGGCTGAGAAGAATACGCCAGCCGAACGAATGAGCTGCGATACGATTACGCGCTCAGTGCCATTAATGATAAAGCTAGCGCGATCGGTCATCCATGGGTAGTCACCAAAATAGATGTCTTGCTCTTTGACTTCGCCGGTTACTTTGTTAGTAAGCTCGACGTTGACGTGAAGTGGAGCCTCATAAGAGGTGAGGTTCTCCTTCGCGAAACGATCATCCTCGATAGGCTCTTTGAAGTAATAATCTTTAAAGCGCAAGCTCATCTTTTGACCAGTATAGTCATCGATAGGATTGAGCTCATTAAAGACTTCTTGGAGACCATATTTGACGAATTCGCCCCAAGAACGAGTTTGATGCTCAGTTAGATTTGGTATTGGAAGTACTTGGTCGCCCTCGGTAAAGGAAATACGACCACTGCTTGCAGTATTAGTAGGTTTATCCACTGTTCCTCGCTGTTTATTAGTGTTGATATCTTTGGCCGGAAGAATCCCGCTTTGACTGAGCTCGTATTGCCGGTACGGGCTGCAAGAAAAAATCAAAGCACACTACTTCTTAATTCCATTATACACCTTTAAGGCCAAAAAGTCAAGCTTTTTTGGCGCACGAAATGTTTGTATTTTGGCGCAAAAGCGTTTATAGTTAATTTTAAGAAAAGGAGGTTATCGTGGAGCTTTTGTTCCTGATAGGTGCAGTGGTTGCGATTATTATTTTCGAAAAAAGCAACACGGACAAGATTACTAATTCAAAGGACTATAAGGATTGGTACGAATACTATTTTAAAAGTGGCTATTCTAACGAACAGGCTACTCAATATGCAATTACCCAGTGTAAGCGTGGCGACAAGCTAGAATATTACAATCTTGACCCGGCTAATATTCAGGCGAACGTGACGCCAACCATGGGAGCATCTGAACCGAAGAAAAAAGACCCCTACGCTTCGATCAACTGGATACTCGCCGTGGCCTGTTTCTGTGTAATTGCTGGGCTTTTGGCAATGGTTGGCAGCATCAATGATTCACTAGTTGCTCCGCTATTTGTAGTCATTACACTAGGACTATTTGCAAGTGGTTATGGTTTGAAGACCTGCACTAAAGTTCTTCAGCCGGTGGGCAAAGCCTTCTTGGCTAGTTCTCTAGTTTTGATATCCTTCTTCTTTATACCTTTTGACGACATTTTTGCTAGCGATAATACCGCAACGCTCGCATATGCTTTGGCTTGTATGATTTTCTACGCACTGGGCGCGTTGATATTGAATAATAGATATGCTGGAACTTTTGTTTATTTCTGGGCAATGCTTTTCATCTGGTCGATCTTTCTGCTATTAAAGTCGCCGATTAGTGCATTACCATATATTATCGTTACGCCAATTATGATAGTTTGCTATATCGCATCGTATTTATACCTCGCAAAGGTCGAGTGGCTACCGGTCTGTTTTAGAGCAGGCGCGCGCATTATGCACATCGTGCTCTTACCACTGCTGTTCTTCATAGAGTTCATTCTGATGTTAATACCCTATTTTGGGCAAAGTTACACACTCTTTAGGACTATCATGATGCTTCTTTTGGTCGGACTTTACGCCTGGAAGTATTTTAATGATAAATCCGCACGTGGAAGCATTTTCCTGCGATTTTTGTGCCAAAGCTTACTTTTGGTTTTCGTAGCGGATTTACTCAACTTCTCATTCTTTGAATCGCGACATTATAACTCTATTAAAGTCTTGAGCTTCTCTGCTATCTGGGCGGTGAGCTTCTTTGCGCAAGCCGTCACGTCGCTCTATGTAAAACATAAGGATGCCACATCCGAAGAATGCGAAACTAAGGCGGGCATTTTTGCGCTGGCTGGGCTTGCTTCGACCTTGCTCGTTGCTACAGGCCTGCGCGACGCAGAATATGGCACGATTGCCTGTGTAGTGCTGGGACTACTTGCGATACTCGGGGTTTTCTTTGCGACAAGAAAGAAGAATCTAAATTGGCTCTACGCAAGCTACGTTGCGCTGCTAATACTTGAATTCATACTCAATAATGTCGTTTTCAAATATAGCTGGACCGACTTATATGGCTTTATTTATTTCGCCTTGCTTAGCCTAGCCGGAATATTGATTTATCCACTCCTATCTAATTACGACAAAGATAAATCGCTGCAATTGTCATCAACAATGGCGGTTTCTTCGAGTTTATTTGCGGCATTTACTGGCATGGGCTACTTCGACTACGCTTCACTAGCTTTGCTTGCGCCAACGATCGTAGTTTGGATTCTAGCTGCTATGGGGCGCAAACTAAAAACGCTTTTCGAGGTTGCTATTTATGCGACTTCTATAACTTTACTGGTGTTGGTTTATGATATCGCTAGCCCGCTGATAGGCAGTTGCGCATCGCAGCACTGCGCAAATACTGTTCTAGATATTCAGAAGTTCATTCAGATAAACATCTTTGCCGTTGCGCTCGCAATTACGTCGTGGCTATTTGACAACTGGAAAGAAAAGTCCGCAAATGCTCAGCCGCGTTTAATACTAGGCTACAGTGCTTTCACTTTCGTAGGAACGCTCGTAGCACTGTTTGCGCGCGGTGATCAAGGCAACATGGGAATTGGTCTGATTTTCTTGCTAGAACAAGCCATTATTCTCACTTTTGCTTCGCTCATTCAGAAACGTTGGTTAGCAATTGCGAGCGGCGTCGTCTTGGCGCTTGGTGGCTTCTACATGACTGGACTTTATAAGTACTCATTTATCTGGCTAATCATGCTTGGCCTTGGACTGATCGGTCTTGTGATTTGGCGCCTAGTCGCGCTCAATAATAGTAACGGCGGCGATAAAAAAGAATAAATTAAATCCCCGAGTAATTCGGGGATTTTTTTAATGCGTGGCTACTGCGCTGGCTTTTCTTAGTCACCAAAAAACCACCCATACCCTCGGGTGGCTTTTTGGACATATAAGCTCTCAACT
>SAMEA104315430__coassemble_775_pt1 | contig 12178 bp, 12 predicted proteins | sample SAMEA104315430__metabat2_low_PE_044 | metagenome-assembled genome bin SAMEA104315430 (sample SAMEA104315430) | gut metagenome | biome: Monkey gut; feature: monkey-associated habitat; material: faeces | place: China | collected 2013 | reverse complement strand
CCCTTAGCTTTCGTAAAGATTACGCCTTTGCGCGTAAATTGGAACATCACCGAACCTGGATCTGCCATCCTACCGCCATTTTTTTCGAGCGTATGGCGCACTTCTGGCATAGTGCGGTTCTTGTTGTCTGTTGCAACTTCAATAATGATGCCTACGCCAGCTGGCCCATAAGCCTCATAAGTTTCTTCAATCAAAGCTGTGGCATTTTTATCGGCCACACGAGCGATTGCGCGTTCAATGTTGGCTTTTGGCATGTTTGCCTGGCGCGCTTTCTCTAGAACCATAGCGAGAGAAGGGTTCATGGCAGGGTCAGTGCCACCACGAGCTGCAATTGCGATTTGGTTTCCAATTTTGGTAAATAAGGCGCCACGCTTGGCGTCTACGACGGCTTTTTGGCGCTTGGTTGTCGCCCATTTGCTGTGTCCGCTCATTAAAACTCCCTTGTATTTTTTGCTATTTTATTATATTGTAACATAACTTATCGCAAACGTCTCTTTTAAGCGCTAACTACGATAACAAAAAGTATCAAAAAACTTAATGCTGATGCTTTTTTATCCATAAAAATAGTTATAAATTTGTGGAAATATTAATAAATTTATCGAAATGGGAGAAGGAAGAATACGCACGATGGTGGTCCGTAAGTACAAATTTACTAATAAAGAAATTTTAGAATTAACTGAACAACTTGATGGCTATATTTGGGTCGTCATGGATGTAAAGAAAGGCGTAATTGCTGCTGGTGACGAGTATGTCTCTGATTTGCGTGATGAATTGCTGATTAGTAGACATAGTAAAGCAAATGACATATTTGGCGCTGGTCTAAATATGCGCACTGGCGAGATTGATTATATTCCGGCCGTTAATAGGCGCAATCCTAGCCTTGATCGTGGCGAATTGTCGTCAGAGCAAGAGCTTCGCGTTGAAACTGTCTTGCATTATTTCTTCGAGAATATTCCGCCATTTTTGGCTGAGCGCTCCGGTCCGCGCTATAGTAAGAAACCTGTCAAAATGGGTCTCTAATCTGTGGCGAAATAAGTGTAATTATTATAAACTGTAGATATAACAAGGAGGTGCCAAGTGGCTAAGAAAAGTCAGGAAACGGTGGGGGATGCAGAAAATACAGCAAAGACAGCAAAAACAGAATCCAAGAAAGAAAAAACTAGCGTCGAAGATGAGGGTAAAAAACAAGCTCTAAATCTCGCGCTCTCGCAGATTACTAAGCAATTTGGTGACGGTTCTATCATGAAGCTAGGTGAACAGTCTCGCATCGATGTCGAGCTGTTTTCGTCAGGTTCGCTCGCACTTGATCTTGCACTCGGTGGCGGTTTTCCAAAGGGGCGCATCATTGAGATCTATGGCCCAGAATCTTCTGGTAAAACTACGCTTGCGCTTCATGCAATTTCTGAGATTCAGAAACAGGGCGGCCAGGCTGCCTTCATCGATGCCGAGCATGCACTAGATCCAGCATATGCGCGCAAAATTGGTGTCGATACCGGCAATTTACTTATTTCTCAGCCAGACAATGGCGAGCAGGCGCTCGAGATTTGTGAAACACTCGTTCGTAGTGGCGCAGTTGATCTTATCGTAGTTGACTCCGTCGCTGCTCTTGTTCCTCAAGCTGAAATTGACGGCGATATGGGCGACGCTCAGATGGGTCTACAGGCTCGCTTGATGTCTCAGGCCATGCGCAAGCTTACCGGTATCATTAGTAAAACCAAAGCCACCGTCATCTTCATCAACCAGATTCGCATGAAGATTGGTGTTATGTTTGGCAATCCAGAGACAACTACTGGTGGCAACGCGCTTAAGTTCTACGCTTCGGTCCGTGTCGATATTCGTCGTATTGGCCAGATTAAGAACGGCGACGATATCGCCGGCAACCGTACCAAGATTAAAGTAGTAAAGAATAAGATTGCCGCTCCGTTCCGTACGGCCGAGTTTGATATTATGTACAACGAAGGCATTAGTAAAGCTGGTGACGTACTGGATCTCGGCGTCTCCTATGGTATTCTCGACAAGGCAGGTGCCTTTATTAAATACAATGGCGAGACTCTAGGCCAGGGGCGTGAAGCTGTCAAGAAGCTCTTTAAAGAGAAGCCAGAGCTCATGGACGAAATTGAGGCTAAGGTTCGCGAAGCCGCCAAAACTAGCGAAGACTAAAAGTTAAATGCTCGAAACATTTACTCTTAGCGACGATATTGACTTGCCAAAAAAACGCAGAGAATTTAGTGATCACAAGGTCACCGATATTCGTGCCGCCGTTCATACTGAGCGAGTCAATATCTTCATTAATGACAAATTCTTTTGTTCGCTAGATATTTCTCAAGTTGTTGATCTAAAAATCAAAGTCGGTCGCGAGTTAAGTGAAGAAGAGTTGTCTAGTCTAAAACGCGCTTCCGAGTTTAGTAAGTTTTATAGTCTCGCTCTTGAGTATGTATTTTTGCGCCCGCATTCTAGAAAAGAAATCAACGACTATCTTGTTCGTAAAACTCTAGATCGCAAAGTGCGTGTCAAAAATCGTAAAACTGGTGAGTATCAGACGAAGATAAAACAAGGATACGACAAAAGCCTCGTGCCATTAGTTTTGCAGCGCCTCGATAATCATGGTTATCTTGACGACGAGCGCTTTGCTAAGCTCTGGGTCGAAAACCGTAACGTTTCAAAGGGCGTTAGTCAAAAGAAGCTGCAAAGCGAACTCCTGCAGAAGGGGATTGCGACTCATATTATCGATAAAGTATTATCGAATACTAGTCGCAGTGATGAGGATGAGCTCAAAAAAGTTATCGCCAAAAAACGCAATAGATATACAGATGAACAGAAGTTTATCCAATATCTATTGCGCCAGGGCTTTAATTATTCTGACATACTCGACGAGTTGTCATCTACCGAATCCTCTGAGTGGGCGTAATCTGGCTTTCTGAACGGATTTGTATAGTTAGGCTCAAATTCTTCGCTAGCTTTTTCTTTAGGCTTTTCTGGAACTTTCACTTGCTGTTTGTCGTGTTTGATTGTGATTTTGTAATCATCAATTTCAGTAATTTGCGAGCGATTAATCGTCAGTTGTGGATCAATAAATGACTCCATGAATGGGCGCTGTACGATAATTTGGTAAATCATAAAAGTATTTGAGTCTAGTGTATAATCAACTACTTTTCCGATCTTTTTACCTTTTGCGGTAACTACTTTAAGGCCAATTAGGTCAAAATTTAGCTTCATAATCTCGTCAATGCGAATCACATCTTCTTGATTTACGAAGCGATCGGAGCTGTCAATGATTAGTCCTTCGGCGCTATATTCGCGCACATCGCGCGTGTCTAGAATATCGCCAATCTCGGGGTCATTATCTATAATCGGTCCTGCGACTTTATAGGCGCGAACCATCAAATCCTCGGGATCGATAATAGCTTTTGTTGTTCTGGCGATTTCGCCACCCACATGAAGGCTGAGTACTGGTGCGTCAAGCGCTTTCGAGCCAATCACAAGCATTTTTATTTGGTCTCCTTTTATGTGATAATTGTAACACATGAAGAAAATCTTAGCAGCGTCGGGCGGTGTCGATTCTATGGTACTTATGCATATGATGCATAAAGATAATCCAGAAGGTCTAATTGTTGCGCATTTTGACCACGGCATTCGCCAAAATTCTGCTGATGATTATAATTTTGTCGAGCGTGAAGCCAAAAAACTTGGCCTGAAATTCATAGGAACACACGCAAAACTTGGTGTCAATTGTTCAGAGGAAAAAGCACGTATGGCGAGATATGAATTTTTGCGCACTTGTGCTCGTAATAATAACGCTAAGATCTATACTGCTCATCATTCCGATGACATAATTGAATCTATTATCATTAATATTTTAAGAGGTACTGGCTGGCGTGGTTTATCTCCGATGCGAAGTAGCGATATTCGGCGTCCGCTAAGTAATCTTTCGAAGGCGGACATTTATCGTTATGCTGCGAAGAATCAGATCGTTTTTCGACAAGATCAGACTAATAATGACGAAAAATATCTCCGTAACCGCATCCGAGAATGGTTGATTTCGCTTGAGGCTGAAAAATCAACGGATTTAAAACTAAAACTTTTCGAAAAATATATCACCCAACGCAACCTCGCAATCGAAATTGACGAAATATTGGCAGAAATTAAACAAAAACCAAATTATTCGCGCAAATTTTTCAAAAATCTCGACAGTCGGACTGCCACTGAAATTTTGCGTCATATTTTGCGCTTTTATGATATCTCGCTCACGCGCCCGCAGCTATCTCGTGCACTAGACGCTATTTGTACTTTTCCAACCAATTCAAGATTTAGTTTAAATGGGAGCAATTTTATGTATTTTTCTCGTCATACTTTCTCTGTTGAGAGCGTCAAAAATTGAGCTCAAACCCTAAATATGCTAAAATTGAGGCACATGAGAATAAATAGAAAGCAGATACGTTTTTCTATTTTTATCCTTGGTCTTCTTGTAATGGCCGTTCTTTTTGTTGCTTTAATGCAGGCTAAGTTCTCGAACGTCTTTGCAAGTTCTGAAGACGCATCAAAAGAAGATTCTTATATCACAATTTATGACTCCGGCAATGAGCTTGTCGTTAAGAGTAGCGCCACTACGGTTCGTGAAGTACTTGAGCGCGCCGAGATTAAAATCGAAAACGAAGATATTGTTGAGCCTGGTCTCGATGAAGCCATCGATGGTAGTGACTTTAATATTAATATTTACCGTTCGCGCGAAGTTCTCGTTATTGACAATCATGTCAAAAAATACGTTCGTACCGCTGCTACCGAAGCTACTGAAATTGCGAAAGCTGCCGGTGTAACAATAAAAGAAGCCGACGCCGTTCAGTTAGTTAAATACAATAATATCCTCGAGAGCGGTATGGCGACCGCCTATATAGTAGTACATGCTAAAACTGTGAATATTAATTATTCGGGCAAGGTTATCCAAAAACGTACGCAGGCGAAAACCGTTGGCGAGCTTTTGAGCCAGCTAAAAATTGAGCGCGGTGCCAAAACCAATTGGGTTTCATTACCAGATGAAGCAAAAATTGCTGATGGTATGGAACTTTCCATTTACTATCAGGGCAAGGGTAATATTGTCGTCGAAGAAGAGATTCCTTTTGCCGAGCAGGTTACTTATGACTTTTCGCTAGACTACGGTACTCGCAATATTACGACACCAGGCATTAACGGCAAGAAGACTGCTACTTACGAGGTCGTTATGAAAGATGGCAAAGAGCTCTCTCGCACGTTAATCTCCGAGATTATCGCTCAGGAAGCCGTTACTCAGCAAGTTACGGTTGGCATGAAAGTTGTTTTGCCTCCAGGTTCGCATCAGGATTGGATGGCGGCAGCCGGCATTTCGCCGTCCGATTTTGGTTACGTAAACTATATTATCTCGCACGAATCTGGTTGGCGTCCAAATGCCTCGAACGGTAAGTATCATGGCCTCTATCAGACATCCGTGGGTCGTCTTACTAACGATTGTGGCCCAAACTGGGTCAATGAAACTATTTGTCAAATTCGCTCCGCAAACAATTATGCTGTTGGTCGTTATGGTAGTTGGGCAAACGCATATCAACATTGGACGACCAAACACTGGTGGTAAACTATGAAAAATAACAAATCTCTCGGACAACACTGGCTCAAAGATCGTGAAATTCTGCAGGACATTGCAGATTTCGCGCTATATCCGGACACGAATGTTGCTGTCGAAATCGGCCCAGGCTTAGGCACGCTTACATCAACTTTACTCAAAAATTTTGAGAAGGTTATCTCAATCGAATTCGATCAGCGTCTAGCCGAAAACCTACCAAAATCTTTTCCTGGCAAAAATCTTGAAGTTATTAACCAGGATGTCCTTTCTGTTGATTTAGCATCACTTGACTTACCAGAAAATTATGTTGTAGCAGGAAACATTCCATATTATATCACCTCGCCAATCATTCAAAAATTCTTACACGCCGAGCATAAACCACGCAAAATTGTTCTATTAATTCAAAAAGAAGTCGCCGAGCGCCTTGCAGCTACGGAAGGGGAATATTCCATTCTTGGGCTCAGTGCGCAAATTTACGCCGATGTTACTCTCGGTCCAGTTGTTGACCGTGAGTTCTTCACGCCGCCACCAAAAGTTGATAGTCAAATTGTCATTCTTGAGCCTTACGAAACGCCACTTGCGTCCGAATCTACTATGGCGCTCATTAAATTAGGTTTTGTTGCGCCGCGCAAAAAACTTGTTTCGAATTTATCTATGAGTCTCCGTTTGCCTAAAGAGCAGATTCTTGCACTTTTTGCCGAGCATGACATAAATCCAAATGCTCGTCCAGCTGATCTCGGCATTGAAGACTGGTGCAAACTTGAAAAATCTATCAAAAAATCTTAGAATAAGCGTAAGAGATATAAATAGATAATTTTTTGGAGCTAACAAAATATGGATCCAAACAATCAAAGCGCGAATCAAGCCCCAAACGGCCTCGATATGGATGCGATTAACGCCGCCGTCGAAGCTTCTGCTGGGCAGGGCGGAGAGGCCGAAACTTCTTTTGACGTCAACAAAATCAACCTCGACAACACTCCTACTACCAACGAGGAACTTCGGCGACAGTTAAAAGAAAATCCTGGCATGAGTCTTGCTGGTGGTCCTAGTGTTAATCCTACTTCTTCGGCGCCTGCATCTGATGCTTCTCAAAATGTCCCCATTGGTGATACTGATCCATTTTCGTCTCCAATGCCGCCAGCCAAGAAAGAGGAAGAAGAATTTACGATTGATAGCGAAGCAGCCGCTTCAAAATCTTCTGTCGCAATTGCAAATTCCACTGCAAAAATGCAAGAGAATGCCATGAAGGCTCTCAATGCCGTCAAACCAAAAGACAGCACTGGTGTTATTATTATGGCTAGTATTGGTTGCGTCGTTGTAATCGGTATTATTATTACCATCATCTTCGCGCTTCAATAAAAAAACACTAAAATCTTAGGCGACTTCGCACAAAACGAAGTCGCTTTTGTTTTGGCTGCGTATCTTAAAATGGTATAATAATTGACATGAAAGAATCATATATTACAACAGCTATCCCATACGTCAATGGTAATCCGCACCTTGGCCACGCTATGGACTACTTGCTTGCGGACACTTTGCGCCGCTATATGATGTCTCAAGGTCAAAAAGTCCGCTTCCAGGCTGGCACCGATGAACATGGTAACAAAATTTTCAAAAAAGCCGCCGAAGCTGGCATTTCTACGCAGGAATTTACTGACCAAAACTCTAAGAAGTTCCAAGATTTTATCGCCTCGCTTGGTGTTGAATACACAGATTTTATTCGCACTACCAATCCAGATCATGAGCGCCGCTGTCAAGAAATTTGGCGTCGCCTCAAAGATCATATCTATAAAGACAGCTACGAGGGCTGGTATTGTGAGGGCTGCGAAGCTTTCGTAACAGATAAAGAACATGACGAAAATAGCGGCATTTGTCCAGACCACAAAAAACCTTATGTAAAACTCAGTGAAGAAAATTATTACCTCCGCATCGCCGATTATAAAGATCAAATTCGTGAAGCCATCGAAACTGACGCTCTTAAAATCACGCCAGCTTTCCGCAAGAAGGAGTTCTTAAATCTTCTTGCTGACATGCCAGACGTCTCGATCTCGCGTCCAAAGAGTCAAGTTTCTTGGGGTGTACCGGTACCAGATGACGACGATCAAGTTATGTATGTTTGGATTGACGCGCTCGCCAACTACATTACCGTACTAGGCTATCCGGATGAAGACATTTCGACGGACTGGCCAGCTCACACGCAGGTAGTCGGTAAAGATATCTTACGCTTTCATGCTGGTATCTGGCCAACTATTCTGCTGGGCCTTGGACTTCCGTTGCCTAAGAATCTTCTTGTTCACGGGTTCATTACCGTCAATGGCGAAAAAATGTCAAAATCTATTGGCAACGTTATCGCGCCAGAAGAAATTCTGAGCAAGCACGGCCTCGATCCTTTCCGTTATTACTTCTTGCGTCATGCCCCAACTACTGACGATGCGGACTTTACTTGGGAAAAATATGAAGCTTCATATAATGAGCTCGCAAACGATCTCGGTAACCTCGTCCAGCGCCTCGCAACTCTTTGTAAAAAGAACGAAATTGCTAGCCTTAAGCCTCTAACCGTAGATTTAGATGATGAGTTCAAAAAGCACATGGATGCCTATGCCTTCAATGTTGCTTTCGACTATGCTTGGAGTAAAGTCCAGGATCTCAATCGTCAAATCGATGCCGCTAAACCTTGGGAACTCGCTAAAACCGATCCAGCAAAAGCAAAATCTGTGCTAAAAGATATTGCGTCGCAGCTGCTCGCCGTCAGTCAAATGCTCGAAATCTTCATTCCAACTACAGCAAAAAAGATTCAGGACGTTTTCACGGCCGCTCAAATCCTGCCGCCAAGCACTCCACTCTTCCCGCGCGGATAAAAAAGTCCCCTCTTTAAAAGGGGGGACTTTTTTTAATTCTTCCAGTACTGCTTACCGCTTAAGATGTCGTAAGTTAGCAGTTCATATTTTTTCAAAACAAGCGCTTTGCTAAGTTCGCGATCTTCGAGATAAGCATTAGTTAATATTGGTTCTTCGGCGCAAACCTGATCAATCAGATAATACTGTGCATCTTTTTGCCAGCCAAGTTGATTATAAAGCGTATTCATCATGCAGTTTGGCGTCGTAGTCGGCAAATCGCGTGATTCAAAGGCATTGTCGTAATTCGCATATAGGAAGTACGGCGTCACTCGCGACAAATCACGCACAGACTTCTCGACATTACTATTTGTAAGGTCGAATAATCCTGCCGAGTGATCACCAAAGAATAGTACGACGACTTTCTTATCGAGCTTATTTAGTTCATCGATAAACTCGCCCAAATACTGATCCGACAAATGCAGGCTCTGATAGTAGGCGGTAATCGACTTCTTGTGGTCTTCATCAAGGTTAGTATTAGTGACTGGAAAATCTAGCGATGCGTAGCCATCAGTAAGATACGGTGTATGATTTTGCATCGTGATTAGGCCAATCATTTGGTTTCTATCTGAAGATTTTAATACATCGAGTGTCTGCTTGTAGGCGGAATTATCATTGATGTAGCCGTTACTACTATCGGTGTCGGTGTATTTCATCTCTTTTTCGGTGATGAAAGTATCAAACCCTTCATTCTCGAGTGAAATATTTCGCTTATACATACCGCCGTTATATGGATGAATTGCGGTCGTGAGATAGTTCTTATCTTTGAACGTACGCGCCACTGATGGAATTTCGCCAGCCTTTGGTACTAGTGAAGTGTATGGCACGGCATTAATCCAGAAATTAGTCAGGCTCGTGAAGGCTTCAAATTCAATATTCGCCGTACCACCGCCGTAATCCAATGAATACATGTGTCCATGTGGATATTGCGACTCGATGCGATGCAGGTTTGGCGTAATATCTCCGCCGTCATGTTGGTAATAATCCGTAAAAGATTTTCCATTAAAACTAACGGACGGATCATAAAAAGATTCGTTCAGAATTACGACTACATTAACATCGTCTTCGCTTGGATCGATGCGATTTTTATTTTCTTTTTCGGCCAAATCTGTATATTGTTGCTTAATATCTGCGATTGCAGATTCGGAATATCCCTCCGGTTCCGAAACTTTTAGTTTTTGCAAATTATACAAAAAGCCCAAAATGAAGCCGTTGTCGCTATAATTCGTGTTTTGGTTCCAGGCCGTAAAGCGCGTACCAAGGAAAGTCGCCTCATAACGCTCGCCATTATTATGTCGCGCAAATGCCGTAGAAGACATAATTGCGAAAATAGTAATGATTCCTAAAAAGACGCGCGGAGCAATCATGTTGCGCTTCAATATCTTTTTCGCTGAGCTTTTATAAACTAAATTTAACTTCTTTGCTAAAAATATTTCGAACAAAATAGTAAGGATTATCACTAATAAAATTGCGCCAATCAGTCGCATTAATCCACCGATATCGATAAAGTCCGTCAGGGTAGAAGCCTGATCTGCAAGTGCAAAATCTTCCGGCAAAAGCGGCGTCTCGCGTGAGTTAAATTTGTTGATATGAATATAAGTGATAATGATTAGCGTTATCCAAGTTGCGCCAATTGTTACGCCGAGCCGGTGTGTAATTACCCAAATAAGCGCCATGCAGAAGAATAGAATCAGAGCATTATATAGAAAAACTACTGGAGAGCCATATAAGAAATCCCATGCTCTAAACGTATTGTTGATAAAATATCTATACTCCAAGAACCAGGTCAAAAACAATGCGGCTAAAAATAGACCCGTTAAGGACCTAAGTACGAAGCTGCCATAAGAGCCTAGGGGTCCTTTTTTGTCAAAAAGAGCCTTAAGTTTTGTCATCATAATCTATATTTTATACCAAAACATTACACTTATGCTTTTATTTAGCCAAATAATAGCCATAATTAACCGTATGCGAAGACATTTAAAGTTTAAGGACATCCATTATTCAGCGTTACCGATTGCTTTTGCGCTCGGAGTAGTGGCTTGCGCTATTGTCTGAAAATTCGAACTATTTAGCCTTAAAAATCTATTAGTTATTTTTAGTCTAATTACAATCGCTTCCGTTATTTTACGTATTTTTCGTTTTAATCTGGTGTTCTTGCTCGGTTTTTCGGTGCTTTATCTTGCGTGTGTTCAGGTAGACCTAGATGAACAAAAGGTTTTACAATTTATAGACCAAAAAGTCGCAGTTAGCGGTGTAGTTTCGCAAGATGTTGTCAAAAAGAATGGTACCTACCGGATTACGATAAGCAATATATCATTTAATTATAGCAAAAACACTCTGAAAAGTCAAGTTTATGCCATGGTAAGTGACGTTCCGGAAGATATTTCACGTTCCGATATTGTCGTTCTTGAAGGCATACTCAAAAGTGGTTTTGGTGACTATGTAGGACTTTTATATCGCCCAAAAATCGTTTCTCGTGGTAAACCTTCGCTTCCAGATTACGCCGAGCAGGCAAGATCGACATTTTCAAGCGCACTAAGGAGCACCATAAATGATGATAAAAAGAGCAATCTTGCTCTCGGCTATCTTGTTGGCGAAAAAGGTAAAATGACTGAAGATTTTACGGACAGCCTCAGGTGTATCGGCCTGACGCATGCCGTTGTGGCTTCTGGTTTTCATTTAGGTGTGCTAATAAATTTCGCCAAGAAGCATCTTAAAAAGATTTCGCGGCTTTGCGCATTGCTGGGCTCGCTAATGTTTTTGCTGGCTTTCATCGCAATCGCTGGCTTTTCACCTAGTCTTGCGCGCGCTGGCATCGTTACGGCGCTTTCGCTCATCGCATGATATTTTGGCCGACGTTTTCATCCAGGCAGGATAATCATTTACGCTGCCGCTATCAGCCTGCTCATTAATCCAAGTTACATTTCTAACCTAGCTTGGCAACTTTCGTTTTTGTCCTACATTGGTATTCTTATTGTTGCGCCAATTCTAACAAGATATTTCTTCGATAAAAAAGTGCCAGGATTTCTAGCCAGCACCATTATTCAGTCCACTTCGGCTCAAATTCTATGCTTGCCGGTATTGATATATTCATACGGTGAATTTTCAATTCTCGGCATTGTCGCTAATCTTCTAATTTCGCCAACTATAGCTATCGCAATGACGTTAGGCCTTTTTGCGGGGCTCTCAAAACTCGCAAATTTTCTCCCTCAGCTAATTGTCATTCCCACAAGCATACTGCTAGGTCTTCATATCCAAATCATCGAGAAACTTGCTCAGATTCCATGGGCGACAATAAAATTAAAGCAAACTCCTGTCATTTTTATGGCCTACCCAATACTAATTATCGTAATTTTAATAATTAAAAGACGGTCGAACTTTAGTTTTAGGCCCGTCCCAGAACTGGAAAAAAGTGAGAAAAATGGTAAAATATATACATGTTAATCAAATCAGAGAAAGAAATGCAAAAAGTCGGCGAGGAATATGGCGCCAAGCTTTTGCAACAAAAAAACTTTCCCTATGTTATTGAGCTTTTAGGCGACGTTGGTGCTGGCAAAACTACATTTACGCGTGGTCTCGCCAAAGGCCTAGGCGTCGAGGATGAGCTTAGTTCGCCGTCTTTCACGATTTCGAGAAGCTACTCCGGCAAAGGCTGTATTTTGACTCATTTTGATTTCTATCGCATCGCAGATCC
>SAMEA104315430__coassemble_771_pt1 | contig 12215 bp, 11 predicted proteins | sample SAMEA104315430__metabat2_low_PE_044 | metagenome-assembled genome bin SAMEA104315430 (sample SAMEA104315430) | gut metagenome | biome: Monkey gut; feature: monkey-associated habitat; material: faeces | place: China | collected 2013 | reverse complement strand
CCAAGATCGAAAAACGTCCTCTCGGCACCAACATCCCAGAGACTTCCGTCAATAACCTCGCCAGCACCAAGAACGTTTACAGTCAAAAATCACCAATCAAAAAGAAAACTACCAAAAAGCACACTGTCGTTCAAACTGAGCACAAAACTTCTGGTTGGGTTTGGACCCTCATTGTTCTCTTTGTGATTGCCGCTGGTGGCGCACTCGGTTATCTTGCCTATCTCTTAGTCTTTACGAATCAGTTCTAAATCTGTTATAATGTACTTATGCGGCGGGCATAGCTCAGTTGGTTAGAGCGTCTGATTGTGGTCCAGAAGGTCGGAGGTTCGATTCCTCTTGCCCGCCCCATAGCACATCTATGGGGCTTCCGCTAGGCAAAATTGACCGCCTCAAAGTATATCTGCGGGTTTCATATAACGGTTATTATGTGAGTTTTCCAAACTCAACATGAGAGTTCGACTCTCTCAACCCGCACCACAAAAAAACACCCCTTTCGGGGCATTTTTTTATTGCTTTATATTTCTATGCTAAGTCCGAAGCCACACGGTTTACTTCATCTAGTGTCGTAATACCAGCAAGAGCCTTAAGTGCTCCATCTTGACGCATCGTCACCGTGCCCTTCATTTTCGCCACGCGCATAATATCACCAGACGTCGCATGTGCCACAATCAGCTTCTGGATATCATCATCCACCGCGATCGTCTCATAAAGACCGGCACGCCCTTTATAACCATTCGGCGTCTCTTCCGAATCTATACCTTTTACAAGCGTAAACGACGAAGAATTCGCCACCGGCATATTCGGATAGCCAAGTTTTTCACTCACCGCCGCTACATCCCCAGAACTCTGCGGCAAAATATCACCTACAATCTGACGAATCTGCGCTGTCTCCAGTTCGTTGCTCTGATAACTTTCACGACGTTCCGCTACGCGACGCACAAGACGCTGACCAATAACCGTATTTAGTGTCGAAGCAATCAAGAATGGCTCGATGCCCATATCGATTAAACGAGGCAAAATACCAGCGGCCGAGTTGGTGTGCAATGTCGAGAACACCAAGTGACCCGTAAGCGCCGCCTGCACCGCCAAGTTCGCCGTTTCTGCATCACGAATCTCACCTACCATTACTACATCAGGGTCCTGACGCAAAATAGAACGAAGTCCCGCCGAGAAAGTCAAACCCGCGTCCACGTTCACCTGTGTCTGGTTCACGCCATCCATCTTATACTCAACCGGATCCTCAAGCGTCACGATATTAATCGCATCGCTCTTAATACGCTTAATCAAGGCATACAAAGTCGTAGACTTACCAGAACCCGTCGGACCAGAAGTCAAAATCATACCATTTGGACGCGAAATACCTTCCACAACATCCTTCAATGCGCGGCCAGTCATACCCATCTTCTCGACATCCATCGAAGTGCCAGTCTTGTCCAAAAGACGAATAACTACCTGCTCGCCCCAGACCACAGGCGCAATCGCAATACGAAGATCAATAATGTTCCCATTCACATTTACTGCAAACTGACCATCCTGCGGTACGCGGTGCTCATCAATTTTGAGTTTCGCCATAATCTTAATACGCGATATTAGTGCTGCCTCAACCGACTTCGGAAGCTCCATCGTCTTACGCAAAACACCATCAATACGGCAACGAATCACTAACGATTTTTCGAGTGGCTCAATGTGAATATCCGACGCTTTCGACTTCGCAGCATAATCCAAGATTGCTGTCAAAGCCTTCGAAATCGGCGAGTCCTGCGTAATCGTCTGCGCATTCGCTTTCTCGGCCGCCGACGCTTCTTCTTGCGCTGCCACTTTATCCATGTCGCGCATATCGGCAACATACTGCATCAAGGCATTTTCGATGCCAGCATCTGACGTCATCACCGAACGAATCGGCTTACCTGTCAAGGTCGACAAATAGTCCGTACGCTGGATATTTGTAACGTCAAGTACTGCCACAATCAAAACGCCATCGCGTTCTTCAAGCGGAATCGCACGCTGACGCTGCGCTACTTCTTGTGGAATTACTGCCAATTTTTCACGATCAAAACGGATATTACGCAAGTCAACATAAGGCGTCTTCGTTACAATCGCCGTTGCATGTTGCACGCAATCATCCGTCGCAATCTTTTTCGATTTTAAGACTGCCAAAATCGGCTGCCCAGATTTCTGAACTTCAAGATATGCCCTTCTCACCAAATTTGCATCAACAAGACCGTCCTCCACAAGGAGGTCTACGACCTTATCTTGCAACTCTTTTGATAAAAGCATATTTTCTTTCTATTTATATTAGTTTTCTGGAGTTTCGTCATCTCCGTTCGGCTCATCATCCGTATCGTCGCCAGTATTATCGCTAGGCTGACTATTATCACCGTCTTGCTTCACACACTTGAGGCTATTCGTATCCCAGACTTCATCAACGCCACAACTACCGACGTAAATTTCTACCGTTGGGTTATGCGCATAAGCATTAAAGAAATCCTCACTCGGCGCCACAACTTTTGAATCAATCGGCACCAAGTATTTGATCGAAGTTACTTCCTCACTTAAATCGCCGAAGAACAAGCCACCAAGAATGTATGTAGTTACAATAACGATGATGGACACTAATGTGATTAAAGCAATCTCAGATCTCTTCATTATTCATCCTCCTCCGGATCCTTATTAGTGCCGTTCTTCGCTGCTTTCTTTTCGGCCTCTGCCGTATCACCGCCCATTGTCTTACATTTTTCGCTCTCAACATCAGCGCATACAATACGGGTCTGGTCAGACAGCGTAGCCGGGTCCGAGTAATATGCACCAAAGGTACTCGAAAGCTCTAGATCTTCACCGTTAAAGCTAAGTTGTGCTTGCACAATATCGAAGTTACGAATTGAGCTCTCAATCATTGCGAGCGCAGATTTTACTCTCGTAGCCTTATCGACAATCTTTAGTGAAGTATTCATCACATGTATCGTCGCATTTTCTGCATTGCCCTTCTTCTTTATCACTTCCTGAAAGCCCAAGCTCGACATCACCGTACCCTGCATCGTAGAGAGACCTTCAAAAGACACACCGGAACCTTCATTTGACCAGTTTAATAGCTGGTTTAGACTCGAAAGTGTTGCTTCCATATTCTGTGTCGAAGGCATTGCGTCCGAAATCACGCGCAAAGCACTACAAGTCTTCACAAGCTCGAGTTCATCTTCCTTAATGTTATGAATATCACTCCTAGAAGTAAAGCCATTACATTTTTCTGAATCGCGCAAGCGTCCAACCGATTCAAGATTTTCATTGTTAGAAAGGCTACTAATTTGCGACTCGATTTCATCCAAGCTTTTTTGCATGTCTTTATAGGTATCAATCACAATATCATTCGCGCCAATCAACTTCGCATTGTAAGAAATCTTACGGATCAAGAAGATCGAACCGACTAATGTAAATCCAATGATAGCCGACGCTATGCAGCAGATTAATAGAATCTCCTGCTGCGCCTTATCCATCTTGGCGCGCTTTTCAAAAGCGACGCCTTTTTCATTTTTGTTGTTTTTTGATTGTGCCATTAGTTTGCCTCCTTAATAGAGTCACCTGCTACAAACATATCGCGAACCTGGACATAGCTATCGGTTACGTTCTGACGAGTTGGACTTAGAATCTGCATATTATGATTTCCAGATAGGAAGATCTCTGTCGAAATCGGCACCGACGATTGGAAAGTTAAGACCAACTGTTCATTCGTATCAAGACCATAAGATGAGTTCGTTACAGCAATCTCATCGCTCAAGAACGGACAAGTTTCGAGCGTAGCCGCCTCATCCATCTTGCCATCTTCGCTCCAACTTATACAGCTACTTTCAAAGTAATAGCCTTTATAGTTGTTCTTACCCATCACGCTTTCGTCCCAGTATTTATCTTTACCTTCGCGAACGGATTCGTAATCATCTCGGTCTTTATAAGTACGGCGGATATAGATTTTTTCTATTTCATTTTCTACAGGTTCAGCGGAAGCTTCTTCATCGGATTTTTCATCAGACTCTTCGTCATCGTTAGCATCCTTATCTTCTTCCGTAGGCTCAACCATTGGCGCTTCACATCCTGGCGCACCCTTACTATATACGCCATACACTAAACCGTTTATCGTTTCTTCGGAAATGCAGAAGTATGGAATCACCTCATCATTTTCATCATCGCCACGGCGCATATACTCACCGTAGTCATAACGCATCCTTTCGGCATTCTTCTTGAAAGCCTCGAGCGGCTTATAACCAATATTTGCCGAAGACTTATCGTAGCCGACTGCATCAAATGACAAAGTCATCGAAGAGAAATCTACCGCAAGCTCCGATACTTCAATCTTTGAGCCTTTTTCTTCATCAAGCAACAAGACGTCGAGTAGACCAAAGATACGAGAGAACTTAATCATCGAATTATTCAACGTATCAAGGCTCTTTAGCTGATCCTGAATCGTAAGCAAAGTCTGCCTGTTGTTGAAGTACATCACCGGCGTACCCATGTTCGACTTACAATCAGAAGATTTCAGGGTCTTGCCATCCATCTTCATATCGTAGCGACAGCCAATTTCTTTTTTCTGATTATTCATACTCACGGTCTGACCACCCATAACCGAAAGCAAAATCATCACGACGGCACCACAAGCAATCGCAACGCCAACACAAATCAAAACGAACAAGTTACGCAAACGTTGTTTACGCAAAAGTTCGGCCTTGACATCTGGTACTAAGCTAATCTCATACATTATCGAGTATTCGCCCTTTCCGCTAAGCCGATCACTACCGCAAATTCAGCCGCAACCTGAGCCAAAGCCTGTTGCTGTTGCTGGGTAACCTGGACCATCTGCCATGGGTTACCCTGTACGGTCTTGATACCAGTTTTTGCTTCAATATATTCTGCCATAAACGGAATCACGCCCGCATAACCAGATAGCGCAATTTCGCTTATTTTCACATTCGGATATTTCGTTTCAAAGAAACGTACAGATTTCGAAAGCTCACCCGCAAAAGTATCGAGCGTAAGATCAAGCGCTTTAAAGACCTGACCATCAAGCTTATCCTGCGCCAAGCCGAACTTAAGAATAAATTGTCGAGCTTGACTTTCCTTCACATTAAGAGAGTTTGCAACCGTGCGAACCAAAACTGAAAGTCCACCAGGGAGCATACGTACTAGGCGTGGTGCACCAAAAACTGCCGAAAGATCAGTCGAATCTTCGCCATAATCGATAATCAAACGGGCGGTTTGTGTTCCTGGCGGCGTCAATGCGCGCGACATTGCAATCGAATCTGGTTCCAGCGCAACCAAGTTAAAACCAAATGCTTCTACGCTCTCCATGCGCTCCTCAGCATAAGTAATCGCCGTCGAAGACAAAAGCACCTCGGTCACTTGTGGATTATTTGGGCTTGGCCCCAAAATCACATGGTCGACTTTTGCGTCGTCAATCGGCATCGGAATGTATTGATCCTCATGGTAGCGAATCACTTTTTCCATCGATTTCTGATCTTGCGTTGGTACCTCAACAATCGCAGTAAAACATTTGTTTGAGGGAATACCAAGTGCAATATTTTTGGTTTTGATACCAGCCTGCTCCGCTGCGCTGACAATTGTCTCCCCCAAGCGACGCCTACCGGCATCACTACTATCTTGCAATATCGAGCGACTGACCGGCACATATGCGAATTTCTGCAAAACCCAGCCACGCTGAGCGTTGCCAGATAATTGCACCATTCTTAGTGCGTCCGTACCGATGTCTAATGCGAAGAAGTCGCCCACACCATAACCTAGACTCATATAAACATTTTACCATAAGCTCTTAACGTTTCGCAAATATTTAAGCCACAAAAAAACGCCCTTTCGGGCGCTTTTTCTAGACGTTAAATTTAAATTCCACTACATCTCCATCTTGCATGATGTAGTCTTTACCCTCCGTGCGCATTAGCCCCGCTTCGCGTACTGCTTTTTCGCTACCGAGCCGCACAAGATCGTCATATTTACAAATCGTCGCCGCGATAAATCCACGCTGAAAATCTGTATGAATTACGCCCGCTGCTTCTGGCGCTGTCGCACCTTTCTTGATCGTCCAGGCGCGCGTTTCTTTTTTACCTGCCGTCAAATAGCTCTGCAAGCCCAAAGTGTCATACGCTACGCGCACGAGCTGGCTTAATCCATCTTCCTTAATGCCATAGCTTTCCAGAAAAACTTGCTTATCCTCACTTGACATATCAGCCATTTCCGATTCTAACTTCGCATTGACAAACACGCATTTTTGTGGCGCAACCATAGCAGATAGCTCAGCTAATTTCGCCTCATCTGTTAGTTCATCTTCATCAAGATTAAACATATAAAACACCGGTTTTGCCGACAATAACTCAAGTCCTTCGATCGGCTCAACATGTGTCTTGCCACTTTTAAGCTCATCAAGTACTTTCTCCGCCATCGCAACTTTTGCAATCGCTTCTTTGTTGCCGCTTTTTGTATCTTTACGCATTTTGACTAATGCACGCTCGAGCGAATCAATATCTGCCAGCGCTAGCTCTGTTTCTACTGTTTCAATGTCGCGCTTCGGATCAACCGAATTCGCCACATGTGTTACATTTCCATCTTTAAATGCACGCACTACGTGGCAGATTACCTTACACTCACGAATATTTGCCAAGAATTTGTTGCCCAATCCCTCACCTTTAGATGCGCCGGCTATTAGTCCCGCGATATCTACAAACTCCACCGTCGCTGGCACAATTTTATCCGATTCGTACATTTTTCCAAGCACCGCCAAACGTTCATCTGGGACGCCTACGATGCCAGTATTTGGCTCTATCGTTGCAAAAGGATAATTTGCCGCTAGCGCACCGGCATTTGTTAAAGCGTTAAATAGCGTGCTTTTACCCACATTAGCAAGCCCTACAATTCCAATTTGTAAACTCATAATTATCTAGTATTATACCAGATAGGCTCATCTATCGCCACCAGCGGCTTAGCGCTTAAAATAAAGCGTAAAGCTCGTCGATTTCTTATTTGAATCTGCAATAATTTCCCAATCATTATGATCAGCTGCCGATTTCGCGATCGAAAGTCCTAACCCCACACCCGTCGCCGTCTTATCCACTTGATAAAAACGCTCAAAAATATGCTCCATTTTTGCGGCTGGAATTTCTTTTCCGTCATTCTCAACTTTAACGTAATTGTTTTTTAGCTCTACCGACACCCAGCTCTTTGCATATTTCGCAGCGTTATCAAGCAAAATACTCAAAATCTGCACAAAATCATCTTGCACTAGCGTTGCCACCACATCTTCCGCAATATCGGTTTTTAGTTTCTTGCCATCCAGTCGCACTTCTATCGCTTTTACATGCTTCTTAACAATCTCAGACAAATCACAACGTTTCTTCGGTGCTTTTTCAACTCGTCCATCCATTCGCGCCAACAACAATAAATCACGCACCAAGTTTTGTGCCTTGTCAAGTTCAAGGTCTATATTATCAGTCCATGGTTCTTCTTCCACATCTAGTGCCTCAAAATTCGCCCGTATCGCCGCAATCGGCGTCTTTAGCTCATGCGACGCATTTGCAATAAACTCTCGTTGTTGCTCATATGCTTCTTGCACCGGCTTAACTAACTGTTCTGCGATTATTGAAGAAACCGCAAAAATCAAGAGCTCTAAAATCACGCCCACACTCAGCAATGTCACACCCAACCTCGCCACATGCGAATTTCGTTCCCGAATAATTTCCTCAATACACGTATCTCGTGACCGCAAAGCAATATCTTCGCGCGCCCGAATCGTCATCGACATAATCATAAATATCGATGTAAACGATATCAAAATAATCACCGACGAAATTGCTACAATTGACAATACGATCTGGTTTCTAAGATTCTTAAACATCAATCTCAAGCCTTCACAATCTTATAGCCCAAACCTCGCACGGTCAAAATCTTTGTCTTGCTCTTTAGATTTTTCAACACTTTACGCAGACGCGACATATATACCTCAATATAATTATCTTCGCCATACGCATCCGCGCCCCAAACTTTATTCAGAAGATATTCTTTCTTCACAATCTTCTCTGGCGTTTTCATTAATTCGTTAATAATTCCCGCCTCTTTCGTCGTCAAACTTACGCCATTAAGTTCTTTCTCGGTTATGTTATATTTTAAATCCAAAAATTCTAGCACTTGATCTTGCACCTCAGCCGGCCTTCGCATCAAAGCCATAATACGTGCCGCCAATTCTGCCGTCTTAAACGGTTTCGCAAGATAATCGTCCGCACCAAGATTTAGTCCGCGCACTTTATCGTCTACATCTGCTAGTGCCGACAGCATTATAATCGGCGTTGAAATCTTTTTCTCGCGTAGTCTTTGCAGGATATCCGTTCCAGACAACCTCGGCAACATAATATCCAAAATTATGCAATCATATATGCCATTCAGCGCCATATTAAGCCCCTCTTCGCCGTCTGTTGCGAGATCTACATCCATATCATACTTTTCGAGATTGTGCTTCACGGCCTCGGCTAGAAATTTCTCATCTTCAACATATAATACACGCATAATTTCTCCTTATCTCTATAATACCTAATTTATCCTTTTTCTCTAAAGTCAAACTTAAAAAATTCCGTCAATTTATTGTTTCTATGTTAAAGTCATTGACTTCTTCGCACAAATATGCTACAATATATAAATTAGCCTCTTTTCTTGAGCTAATAGTACTTTTTCACTGTGCACCCAAAAGGAGGGGAATTGTATGCACTATGTACAAATCACTAAGAATCAGACCGCAAAGCTCTCGAGCCTCATTCAGGAGGCAGCGAAGTATGCTAGCGAAATCGCCGAACTCGCGCGAGATTGCGCAGAAGACGGCGTTCAGTACGCCGAGATTGTCACCATGAAGAGACAGATCTCCGTATATGAACGCTATCGAACCAACGTTCAGCACGAGATCGACCTCATCTTGGATTCTCTTCGCGAGAATATCCGCTTCGCCAAGAACGACATTGCTGCTCTGCCCGACGACGATGACCTCCTCTTCGCCACTATCAGTGACGAAGATTACGACTACCTCAGCAGTCACATTTTCAGATCTGCTCAGGAAGCCGACAAAGTCGCCGCCCTTGAACGCAAGCTTCGATCCAGCTGTAGTCACACCATTCGTATGACGACACAAGAAAGGCTTGACCTTCACTGCGACGAGCAGTGTGAATGTGAATACGCCATCCATATGAAGCTGAGTGAGCTTCAGGGCGCATTCCAGGCTGCGAAATCTAAGAGTGATTTATAATTTTAGCCCCGGCCGAAAGGTCGGGGTTTTTCTTTTTCGAGTCTGCCCCGTGCATTGTCAAAACCATCAAAAAATTATATAATATCAGAATGTTATTATCTGATTATACTTATAATCTTCCCGAAGAAAATATCGCCAAATTTCCACCAAAAATCCGCGGCACTTCTCGTCTTATTGTACTTGATCGCAAAACTGGCAAATATACTGATTCTTATTATCGCAATCTCGACGAATTTCTCGAGCCTGGCGACCTTCTCATCCTAAACGACACGCGCGTCATGCGCTCGCGTCTCTTTACTCAACTTCCTGACGGCCGCCCGCGCGAACTCGTTGTTCTCGAAAAACATGACGATGTCGATAATCACGTTATGTATCGCGGCAAGCTTCATGTCGGCGACGTTCTTACCGTCAAACACGCTGGTACCGACGAGCTCACCAACGACACTGTTGTCGTTCGCGAAATTCTCGACGGCGGTATTGCTATCATCGACTCTAGCCGCCCACTCCAAGATATCGTTTTAGATCATGGTAACGTTCCACTTCCGCCCTATCTTCATCGTGACGCAACTGCCAACGATGTAAAACGCTATCAAACCGTTTGGGGTAACAAACTTGGCAGTGCCGCTGCTCCTACTGCTAGCCTCAATATGACCGAAGATCTCCTTTTCCGCCTCCAGCAAAAAGGCATCCAAATTAAGTATCTCACCCTCCATGTTGGTCTCGGCACCTTTTTACCTATCCGTACCGACAACATCGAAGAGCATCACATGCACTCTGAATGGTTTAATATTCCAGCCGATACTATCGAAGCCATCAAAAACACCAAAGCTGCCCATAAACGCGTCATTGCACTTGGCACCACTGTCACTCGCACTCTCGAATATTGGGGCAAAACTGGCAAAACTTCCGGCGAAGACGACATTTTTATCTATCCAGGCTTCGATTTTAAAGTCATCGATGCGCTTCTTACTAATTTTCATGCCCCAAAATCTACTGTCCTCATGCTTGCCTCTGCCTTTGCCGGCTGGGATCACCTCAAAGCCGCCTACGAACACGCTATCGCTGAAGACTATAAACTTCTAAGCTACGGAGATTCAATGCTCATATGTTAAAATTTGACATCGAAAAACAAACCAACCTCATGCGCGCCGGCGTCATCCATACTCCGCACGGCGACATCAAAACACCAGCCTTTGTTGGCGCCGCCACCCGCGCTACCGTCAAAGCCCTTACCTTTGACCAAATGCGCAAACTCGGCTCACAAGCCATTCTTGCCAATACTTATCATTTATTACTCGCTCCGGACCCAGATCTTATCGAGCAAGGCGGCGGTTTCGCTACTTTTACCAACTGGAATGCACCTTCTTTCACTGACTCTGGTGGTTTTCAAATGCTTTCTCTTCCTGACGTCAAAGTTGACCACGACGGCGTCACATTCAAGTCCCATATCAATGGCGACAAAATCCGCATGACGCCAGAGATTTCCATGCAAGCACAATGGAAAATCGGCGCCGACATCCACATGGCTTTCGATCAGGCTGCCGACTCTCGCGATCACGACGTTATGGAACGCGCCATGCGCCATACTCACGATTGGCTTCCGCGCAATATCACCGAGCATCAAAAACTCGCCACTGCCGCCAAACAAGCCGGCAAGCCCGAACAATATCTTTACGCCGTCGTTCAAGGTGGTCTTTTTGAGGACCTTCGCACTGAATCTGCCAACTTCATGAAAAGTCAACCCGTTGACGGCTTTGGTATTGGTAGTCTCTATACCACCGAAGGCAACACCGGCGAGATCATCAAGCTCACCAATAGCATTCTGCCACAAGATAAGCCGCGCCACCTCCTTGGTATGGGGAGTGAGCCACGCGACTTATTTATTGGCGCCAAATACGGCTGCGATACTTTTGACTGCGTTGGACCAACTCGCATGGCTCGCAACGGTGCGCTCTATACGCCAAACGGGCGCATCAACATCAAGAACGCAAAATACAAGACAGACTTTACACCTATCTGTTCCGACTGCGATTGCGAACTCTGCCAAAATTACACCGCCGCTTACCTTCACCACCTTTTCAAGGTCGATGAAATCACCGCCAAAGTTCTTGCTAGCATTCACAACGAGCACTTTGTCGTAAATTTGGTCAACAAAATCCGTGCCAGCATCTTAGACGACACTTTCGACACATACATGACCGAATTTCTCCAAAAGTACTACAAATAGCATCAATCCCATAGCTCAAAGTAATACATTTTTACCTCCACATTAATTATTTGCCCCTAATATATCTCATCTCAAAATAAATAAAAGCATCAGCATTTTATATTCCTAATAGCTATACTTATATCTTAAAAATGTTATTATAAAAGCATGACGAAGCCACTAAATATTGAAATTGGTTATAAAACTTTTATCCGCTTCTGTCTTGTTGTAGTCGGGTTCGGACTTGTAGGTATGCTACTTTTTAAAGCCGCTACCGCCCTACTCATCATTGGCGCCGCCCTATTTCTCGCCGTCGCCATCTCTCCACTCGTCAATAAAATTAGCGACCTTATTCCTAGTAAAGGCCGCACGCTATCTATTACCTTGGCTTACGTTCTCGTTGTTGGTTTTCTTGCCGGTGTTATCGCAATTGTTGGTCCTACCATCATCAACGAATCAGTCAAATTTGCCAGTAATCTTCCACAACTTATCAGCGACAACATTGGCGAAGGCACACCTATTGACAATTTCGCAAAAAGTGTTGGAATAGAAGACACTCAAGCTCAAATTGTCTCGACTCTCAGCGCCTTCACTGGCGGCATCGTCGACAATCTCAGCAACTTCCTTGCCGCTTCTATCGGCACCATCGCCAATCTCGTCACCGCTGTTATCCTTATTCTCGTACTTTCACTCTTCATGCTCACCGAAGGTCCTGGCATTCTTAACCGTTTCTGG
>SAMEA104315430__coassemble_755_pt1 | contig 12363 bp, 9 predicted proteins | sample SAMEA104315430__metabat2_low_PE_044 | metagenome-assembled genome bin SAMEA104315430 (sample SAMEA104315430) | gut metagenome | biome: Monkey gut; feature: monkey-associated habitat; material: faeces | place: China | collected 2013 | reverse complement strand
GATAATGAAAGAGATAAATGCCATAAGTTTTGCCGCCTAAATACTCCGCAAGGCGCACGGTGCGACCATGCCTTTTGTTACCCTGTATTTGCAGCACGTAATAGATGAGGATAGCCGAAAGAACAGCAGCGAGTGGAAGGACAAGATAAAAAGTGAGCGGGCTTGTATAGTTTATATTGCGTGCCAAAATTGCGAAAGTTACGAAAATCGTAATTATTTCGGCGATAGGAAGCGCTTTCTTGCGGAGCTTTTTGATGGGGTGAAGTCGATTCACGATGCCGAGCGATGCGCCAAAACAGAAAGCCGCCACATGCGTATCAAACGCAAAATAAGCACGATCGACGGCGTTGAATAATCCACCATAAATAGCCATAAGCACGACAGATAGTGCGCCAAGCGTAGCAAAAATAACCGCAGCAAGTTTCATTCCGTCGCGTCTTCTTGTGCGCAAATTCACGATAAGCTTCAGAATTAGAGGCATGATGAGATAAATCTGCATTTCGAGCGCCAAAAACCAAGTGTGACGAAAAAGATTGGGCGAAATGAAGTTTTCATAGCCGCCATTAGACGCTAGCTCAAAGATATTAGTCGAAAAAGTCAAAGCCGCAAGCGTGCGAGGTCCGAGTCCCGCCAAAACATCAGAATCTACAAGTAGCGATAAAGCCAGCACGATGCTAACCAGTAATAATAGAGGCGGAAATAGTCGCGCAAAACGGTTCTTAATGAAGGCGCGATACGAAATTTTGCCGGTCCCAAGATACTCTTTAGCAAGGCCTGAGACTATTAAGAAGCCAGAAATCGCAAAAAAGATCTCTACCGCAATAAATCCACCAGGCAAGAAACTGCCAAAAAAGTGATAAATCACGATTAGAAGCATCGCGAAGAGGCGAAGCGAATTAAGGCCAACTATCCACTGCATGCGAGACCTAGTATGGCATTAGTGATTCGTACCAAAGTTGTAACTCCTGCAGAAGATAAGGATCTTTACCGGCAGCGGCAAGCTCTTGAATGTCTTTAATATAATCGTTGGCTCGGTTTTTGATGCGCTCAAGGCGATAGGCTTCCCACTTAGTTTGCTCAGCTTCGTCAAGGATGCCATCAAAATTGCGAGCTTTGTAGTGAACTAGCAAATCATCAAGACGCGGATCATGGAATTCGGGGTGAAAATTAGCGAGATCTTGACGCTTGGCGGCGCGCACAGTAGCGCAAGTATTACGATCGGGTTGGTCGAGAAAACCGTCGTAGAGTGCCGATTCGGGGTCGGCAGCTGGCGCAAACTCCGGCTTTTCCTCATTTACGGAGCGCATGCATTCGATAAAATCTGGATGTCTTAAAAGGCACTCAAGGTTTTGATAGACTTTATTTTTATCGAGACCAATTCTACCCCAAGTATTATTCTGCTCGAGAACGCCAAGTGGCGCGAGCGCTGGACAGTGATTATATTTTAACTCTTTGACGACTTTGTAATAAGTATCATTAATATCATCTTTATGCTCAGCCAGAAATTCGTCGAGATTGTAGCGCAAATCAAAGACTAAAACATTACCGTTCTTGGCCGGCGCAATTGGAAAAACGACGGAAGTTTTTTGATGCTCGGAAGAATAGCGACCACAAGTATAGACAACTGGTGCTGGTTTCTCGAGATTCACTAGGCGCTGGACGGCCTTTTTGTCGCGAAGCTCAAATAGATAGTTATAGAGTTTTGACTGTTTTTCTTTGATGAGGCGCGTAACATCAATAAGCGCATTCACATCCGACAAGGCGTCGTGAGCAGATTCGTGCGAGATGCCGTTTTGTTTGGTCATAAGTTCGAGGCGGTTGGTTGCATGTCCGTCCTCGGTAACCGGCCAATTAATTCCCTCTGGACGCAAAGCGCGCGTCATGCGCACGACATCGAGCAAGTCCCAACGGCTACGACCATCACGCCACTGCCATTCATAAGGATCGTAGAAATTACGCCAGAAAGTATGACGCATAAACTCATCATCGAAGCGCACGGAATTATAACCGGTTGCGATCGTACCCGGCGTAAAAATCTCACGACTAACATATTTACAAAATTCCGCCTCGGTAAGTCCATCGGCAAGCGTGGACTGAGGTGTGATTTTTGTAACCATGATAGCTTGTGGGCTTGGAAGCGTATCTTCGCCAAGCTTGACGAGTAAATTGACTGGATCGCCAATCGGATTGAGATCCATATCGGTACGCTGGCCCGCAAATTGCATTAAACGATCAGCGCGTGGGTCGAGGCCAGAAGTTTCAAGATCATAGAAGAAAAATGACTGCTCCATACTCTTATCTTAGCATAAGATAAGGAAAAAGAGCCGATCAGCGACCGGCTCTCTTGGTTGCACGTGCATAATACCTTCTATTAGTGATCTCTTCGCTAACGGTTTCTTTAAGAATCTTAACAATCTCGTTAAAGTCACGCGTTTTGCGAGTGATGACGTGATAGCGACTACCGAATCTTACCTTGACGGCGAGACGTTTACGCATCTTGAAACTATGAAAGATTCTAGTTGCGAATACGCCGTATACAGAAGACAAGAAGATGATGCCAGCCATAGCCATAAACAAACTCCAAAATGTGGAGTCGTTAGGACCAAGACTATTATCAAACCACTGAATAAGCCCCAAAGAGCATTCAGTAAGCAGCATATAGCAGACAGCAAGGCCTGCAACTGTGCCGATAATCTTGTCGAACGAATCGGAAACCATATTGATATAAAGGTTCCCTCTTTCGTCTGCAACGGAAGCTCCGTAGAGCATCTGACCACGCATATGGTCAACTCTTACTCTATGAACCATTTTGACGCGAGCGCCAAAGCGGTAGCCTAACCATGCCACTAATACCAGCATAGCTGGCGCAATGATATACACCCAGTTAAAGCCAGGTGTAAATTCGTGAAAGTACTTGTTCATTTTTCACCCCTCCTCTTTCCCGCGTCATTTACGCGATTCTATCCGCTAGGATGGTGGGCTAACTAGTGGATAGGACCGCGTAAATGCGTTTGAAAAATTGGAAGACAATTGCTAAATTATGCTTCATGCTTTGAAAGTGCCTGACTGTCTTAAACAATCATACCTCCATTATAGCATAAGCGTTTAAAATTGTCAAGTATTTTGGAGTTTTTTGGGAGATTTTCAAGAGTATTTTGAGCCTTCACAGCAAAAATCCACCCCTGTTGGAGTGGATTTCTGCAAAACTAGATTTTAGTTCTTTTTGGTGTAGATTGCACTACCTGCGAATGCAATTGCAGAGATAACCATAATTGCGGCGCTTGCAGCGAAGTTATCGCCAGTGCGAGGGTTTTCAACCTCGTCGGCTGGAGTTTCTGGCTCTTCGCCTTTACCGGCTTCAACGACGTATTGCACGGTTGGTTTTTGGAAGGTGTAGCTACCTTCGGTACCGTCAGTGCTAGTATAGTCGAGAGTAGCGTCGTTGTTGGTATAAAGACCATTAAAGCCTTCGCTACCGTCTTCGTCATATTCACCATAAGTGCCGACAAGTTCTGGCTTAGTTTCAAGAACGGCACGATATTTAATCATAAGTGGTGCGCTGATCTTAATTGCTTCGTTAATAATGAGATCAAAGTAGTTCTCGTCGCCTGTGCTTAAGCCGCCCTTCTTATAGTAACGAAGAATGTATTTGTAGGCATCTTGAACAGCATCGGTTGGGCAGAAAACAATCGTGAGATCGGTATTGTCTTCTTCAACAACTTTACCTTCCTGCTTTTCGCCACCAACATAGAGCTCAAAGCTGTCGGTATCCATTTCGAATTTGTAATCTTGACCGTCTTCAGTCTTACCCATACCCATTTTGTCGGTGAGGGTACCCTTGTCGACGAGGTAAAGAATCTCTTTCTCGATAGTAGAGAAGTCAATCTGCTTGTCGCCGGCTAGGAAGCGTATAAAGTCTGGTCCCCAGACGTAATAGGTATTACCGCCATTCACCATAGCATAGCAGTTAATCTCGGCACAAATCTCTTCATATAGAGCGTAAGTTTTATAAAGTGCGTGAGTTACTGTGTCGATATCTTTTTGATCTTTTTTATCGCTTTCACGACAGGCATCTTGTTTTCCGTATGGGTACTCGCAGAAATTTTTGTTATCTATTGCGGTCTTAGCTTTCGCAAAGAACGCATTCCAGTCAGACGGAGCATCGTTGGAACCGTAGGCACTCTTGTAATTATCTGGGCCAACCCAGTCCGAAATGGAATCAGCGCTAAAACGGTAGTAGGTAGCAGTAGGATTTTCGTTATACATGTAAGTAATACCGTCACTTACAAGAATCATATATTTGCGACCATTAGCTGCACCACCATCCGCGAGAAGATTCTTGGCGGCGAGTAGACCAGCATGAATGTTGGTGCCGGACTTAATTTCACGCTTAATAGAAGCTTCAATTTTGCCATATTCAGTAGCGAGATCAAAGTAGCCTTCTGGATTAGCGACCTTATTGAAAATAACGACACCGACCTTGACTTTAGTCATCTCTTGATTGGTGATTTCGTCTTTAAGATCACTAAGCATCTTGAGTGCGTCGTCTTCGACTGTGGCGCTAGTTGATTTATCCAACACAAATACTATGTCGGTTTCAAACTCTTCTTCGCCAGCTGGCAAAGTGAGCTTAATATCGGATGCGCCATCCGGTTTTAGTTCGGAGGCCGTCTTGTCACCAAACCAAACCTTATCGTCGGTGTCGACAGTAGTGGCGTAGCTATTTACTCCCCCAAGAGCGCAAAAAGCGACGGCGAGTGTAAGAGCAGCTCCGAAAACGCGTGTTGCGTTTTTCATGTTTTACTCCTTCTCTTTACGAGATTGTTATTATTTACTGCCCACCGTTTTGCCGTAAATATACGCTATGTCACCTCAACTTGCAAGCATAGGCGTATTATTTTATAATATAGCGGTTATAGTTAAAATATTTGTTCAAAATTTACAGATAGACCCATCTGTAAATTATTTGTTCAATGTTTTGATGTATTGTCAACAAAAACCGGCCTCTTAGTGTCGAGACCGGTCTTTAGAATTTTATTTGAGGTAATTGCGAATTGCGACAGCAGCAGCGGCACCTTCGCCAGTTGCTGTGACGACTTGATGTACTGAATCATGTCTGCAATCGCCAGCCGCGAAGAGGCCTGAAATCTTGGTCATATATTGCCCGTTTGTTACAACACTGCCATCTTCGGCAAGTACTTCGGCCGGCAAGAAAGCCGTCGCAGGACGCTGACCGATGAAGATAAAGACATTTTTGGCCTTAAAACTAGCAGAATCGCTTAGGACCTCAAGCCCGTTTTTGGTTTCGCGAATTTTCGTTGGGACTACGCCGAGCCTTACCGTGATACGCGGTTCGGCCTGGAGGCGCTCTTTGAGTGTATCATCACAACGAAGCTGAGAGCGCACCAAGAGTGTTACCTCATCGCAAAATTTTAGCAAATAGAAAGCCTCTTGGACGGCTGAGTTACCACCGCCAATCACGACGACGTTTTGGCCACGAATGAGTGGGCCGTCGCAGGTAGCGCAATAAGATACACCTGGAAGATCCTCGCCTGGGACGTCGAGATGCACGCGCTCGGTACCAGTAGCCACCAAAACTGCACGCGCAAGCAAATGCTCGTCGCCATCAATCTCAAGGTCAATACCAGCATCAGACTGAGCGAGCTTTGTAATCTCGCCATAGTCAAACTTGGCGCCAAAAGATTCAGCTTGCGAGCGCATAGTTTGCATCAGTTCTGCGCCAGTACCAATGAAGCCCGGATAATTCTCAATCTTGGAGATAGTAGCCGCAAGTCCGCCCATATTGTCCCGTTCAAGCACGAGCGGAGCTTTTTTATCACGAGCGGCGTAAATGGCGGCCGACATAGCAGCCGGCCCCGAGCCGATAATTACAAAATCATTAACCTTCTGCACTGTAACCCATACTCTTTAGATAAAGATTATTGAGTTCGTCCGGAACTTCGACTTCGTCGACGCGCGGAACAAGCATTACAACAAAGCGAAGTGGGCTGTTGGCAGGAATGCTACCCTGGTCTTGATCGCCGTAGCCAAGCGCAGAAGGAATAGAGATTTCGCGAATGCCACCAATCTTCATGCCCTGAATACCATCTTTCCAACCCTGAATCATCTCGGTAGTACCAGCAAGAGGCGAGTTTAGCGCGGTTGGTTTGCTAGCATCATCAAAAGACGAATCAAAGACGGTCTCATCGGAAAGCCAGCCAATGTAATAGGCAGAGTATTCAACGAAGTCTTCGCTATTAACCTCCTCGCCATCACCAACTTTGAGATCAGTCCAAGTAACATCCGTAACATCGGCAGCATTAAATGATTTGACGCGACTTTTGAAAGTTGCGAACTCATCAAAATACTTACTGGAAAGTTCAGATGCCTGTGCGTTAACTTTGTCTTGATATTCGGCAAGAAGCTCTTGATAGCGAGCCTCTTCTTCGGCAGTCAAAGCACTAGTCTCAGCGCTAGACGAGCTGCCGTTACTACTTAATACAATACTCGCATACAACGCAAAAGTCGAAAGTAGCATCAGGAGTGCGATAAGTACAATAACAATGCGCTGACGTGGCGACGTATGTAAATCTTGATTTGCGATCATTTTACCTCCAGAACCACCCTAGTTAATTGATTCTAATGTGTTCATTATAGCTTGAATCTCATCTTTTGATAAGGTTTTTGCCGGATCAGAAAACTTGATGTGGAAGCTAATATTCTTAGTATCGGCGCCATCAGCGTGATAAATAGAGCTACATTCTAGGCTATAAATAAGGTTTTTTGCCTCAAGTGCAGCTTTGATTTTCTTTTCGAGTTCACTAAAGGATGCGTCGACTGGCTGCGAGATTGTAATATCGCGAAGGACGGAAGGATAGGCGCTAAGGCGGAAATCTTTAGCTTTGATGCCGAGATTCTTAAGTAAGACCGATAGATCAAGCTCAAATGCAGTGACGCCGAGTGGAAGCTTGAAATCGCGCAGGATTTTTTGCTTAATCTCGCCAAGGTATCCGAGGAGTTGGCCGTTTACGACAATATTCGCAGAACGTTTACTCTCGTAATATGCATTCGAAGAGTCTTTAGCTACATGGAAAGGCTCGATGTCATAATTGACACCAAGTTTGGTAAGCATTTTTTCAAGATAAAGCTTGGCAGTATAGTAATTGCCGTCGGACTTCTCATTCACAAAGACAAAACCAAGATGATGCGCATTTTGCGGCACACCGTCTTCGTCAAAACCAGCAGTCTTGGTATAGACCTGATTGCATTCGAAAAGTGCAAATTTTCCGTAACCAGCGCGTAAGTTGGCATAAGATTTGTCGAGCAAGGACGGCACAATACTCTGGCGAATATATTGCAGATCTGGCGAAATGGAGTTGACAATACGATAAGAATTCTCAAGATTTTGGCCGACTTTTTGCAAAAGATTGCCGTGAACAAAAGAATAGGTAAGCACTTCGTTGGCGCCATAACTGCTCAAAATGTTACGAATATCGGTTTTGAGCGTAAACATTTCGTTAACATTTGAAGTGGCGTGAAGCGGTAAAACTGGCGAGATATTGTCGTAGCCGCTGAGACGACCGACTTCTTCGATAATATCCTCTGGTATATGAATGTCGGTGCGCCAGTATGGAGCAGTTGCGACAAGATTGTCGCCGTCAAGCTTGATGCTAAATTCGACATTCTCAAGGATATCTTTGGCTTGTTCTGCTGAGAAATCGGTACCGAGCAAAGAATTGAGTTGTGTAAGCGGCAAAACAACCGGCGCGACAGTCGGAGTTTCCTTTTGCGAATCAAAGACAGCAATTGGCGTCATATATTCTTCAAGAAGCTTAGTAGCATAAAGAGCGACTGGCAAAGTTTGGCCGGCTGGTTGCCCTTTCGTAAAGCGCGTAATTGCTTCCGAGAAAATACCGTGCGCCATCTGAGTTTTACGCAAATTATAGAGGCTAAAAGTTGCAGATTCGAGAATCACGCGCTTAGTGTTTTCATCAATTTCGGTATTAGCGCCGCCCATTGCGCCAGCAAGTGCAACCGGGATGTTATTGCTAGTAATTACGATGTCAGACTCGACTAGTTCAACTTCTCTACCATCAAGCAAAGTGAGCTTTTCGCCAGATTTAGCGGCACGAACGATGATTCTTGGCGTTTCAATACCACCGACGGCGACGAATTTGTCGTAGTCGAAAGCATGAAGTGGCTGACCAGTGAGTAGCATGATGTAATTGGTAATATCAACAATCGCATCAATTGGACGCATACCAGAACGTGCAAGCAAGGTATCTTCGTAGGTTAGATAAGGCTTTTTATGGTCACCTTCGGTCTCAAGTACGACAGCAGTATAACGTGGACAAAGTTCATTATCAGCAATTTCGATTTCGAGCTTGACGCCTTTATTTTCGATAGCAGCTTTCGTCTCGAGCAGCCAATCCGGAGTCTGGAACTTTTGGCCTAAAATACCAGCAACTTCGCGCGCAAAACCGATGATGCCGAAAGTATCTGGGCGATGCGTGAGAGATTTGTTTTCGATGTCGAGAATGATATCATCGAGCTCGAAAAGTTTAGCAAAATCATCGCCAGCTTTAGTAGTAGCTGGATCGAGTTCGACTATGCCAGAATGGTCGTCGCCAAGATCGAGCTCGTCGGCGCCCGCCATCATGCCATAGGAATCGTATTTTTTGAGCATGCGGCGCATACCAATAACAAAAGGTTCGGCGTCGTGCACGGAAGCCGGAACAATTGCGCCTGGTGCAATCCAAGCTGCAAACATGCCAGCGTGAACATTTGGCGCACCACACATAACTTGCACAAAGCCATCTTCGTCGCGTTCTACATCAGCTGCACGGCCATTATCGTTAATCTTACAAAGGCTAAGATGTGTGCCTTCAATTTTTTCGCAAGATTCAACCTTAACGGCATAAATTTTGTCGTATTTATGAGTCTGATCAATAGCTTCTTCAACTTCAACGAGACGAGCGCCAATAAGCTTGATAAGCTCGTCGCTGTCGATGTTGATGTCGACAAATTTTTTGATCCAATTGAGAGAAATTAGCATGAGAACTCCTTTAGGAAGTCTAGTTTAGCGGATTCAAAGTGACGGACGTCACCCAGACCGTGGCGTAGCATGGCGAGACGATCGATGCCACCACCCCAAGCGAAGCCTTGATATTTAGTCGGGTCGATGCCGGCCATCTTGAGAACATTTGGATGGATCATGCCACAACCGAGCATTTCGAGCCAGTCACCGCCTTTACCGCCAAGAGCTTTTGGTTTTTCAATTAAGAACTCAAGAGATGGCTCAGTAAATGGGAAGTAGCCCGGTTGAGTCTTAATGTTGAGCTTTTGGCCGTAATATTTTTCAAAGAATTCGCGCAAAATGCCGAGCATATTGCCGAGCGTGCAAGTCTTAGAAACATAAACGCCTTCACATTGATAGAAAGTGTGCTCATGGGTTGCATCAACATCCTCGTTGCGATAAACGCGCCCTGGGACTGCAACGGCGATTACTTCGCCTTCGTCAAGTTTATGCTTGTAGGCTTTTAGAACACGGTGCTGCATAGTGCTAGTGTGAGCTGGCGGAATAAAGCCTTCTTCGGTGCGAAAAGTATCATAGCCATCGCGAGCCGGATGGCCTTTGGTAAAGTTGAGGCTATCAAACATATGATATTCATCATCGAGTTGGCGAGATTCAACAATATCAAAACCCATAGACTGATAAATTGCGATTACGCGGTCGAGCTCAGTCATAAGTGGATGCTGGCTACCATCAGTGGCATGCAAAAGCTCTGGCATGTTGCCATTAAGACCACAAGGAGCCGTAATATCGAGAGACTCGACTTCGGTCTCAAGCGCAGCGGCTTCAGCTTCGGCAATTTGTGCTAGGATAGCTTGCTTTTTTTCGTTGATTTGCTTGCCAAACTCAGCCCTTTTCTCGGCTGGGATTTCTTTTATTTTGGCGTATTCTGAGTTAATCGCCTTTAGTTCGCTTTTAAGCGTGGCGATTTTCGTCTCCAAATCACTTGACATAACACTTATAATATTACTACTTGATAAAGAAAATCACAAGGAGCGACAAGAGAGCGAGCACGACCAGTATCGCCCAAAACCAACTAAATCGATTAGTCTTCTTGGTACCTTCGAGCATCGCAGAATCTTCTACGCCATCAAAATCGACTTGCTTTGAAGATTCGGATGCACGCTGACGCAAATCGGCGGCGATTCTCTCTTGTAAACGGCTATTCTCTTCATCTTTTTGGACTAAGATTCCCACTTCTACCTCCCTGTAATTTTGCTAACTTTTTCTATTATATCAGTTAACTGTGGTATTATAACGGTATAAATCAAATTTAACGGAGGTGTAAGATGGCTAAATCTAAAGCCAAGAAGGGTAAGAAGAATACCACTTCTAAAAAAGCTACCGAAAAAGCAGTCGAAGCCAAACTTGCCGAAAAGGAAGAGTTGGCCGTAGAGGCTGAAGAGGTGGAAAAAGTCGACGAGGAAGTCGTTGAGGAAGAAACTAAAGACGAAGAAGTCGAAGAGGTCGAGGACGAAGTCGAAGACTCTGAGGACGAGGACGAAGAATCCGAAGACGAAGAGGATGAGGATGACGACGATGAAGAAGAAGACGATGAGGATGAGTCCGAGGACGACGAAGACGATGAGTCTGATGACGAAGACGAGGACGACGACGAAGAAGTCGAAGTAGAACCTAAGAAAGTCGAGAAAAAATCCAAGAAGGCCGACAAGGAAGCCAAGAAGGCCGAGAAAAAAGCTGAAAAAGTCAAAACCGACGAGAAGAAAGAAACTGCAAAGGTTATCACCGTAGCAGCAAAAGCTAACCCAGTGAAAGAATTCTTTGCACGCAAATTTGACGCCAGCGAAAATATCTTGACCATCTTTAAGAGCGGTAAGATTTTCGGCGCATTGATCGGTGAGTTGCTTGGTACGGCCGCAATTTCTGCGATTGTATTGACACTTGGCCTCAACCCAATTTATGTTGTATTCGCATATCTTGGTATTACGCTTGCCGTCTTTAAACTTTCAGGCGCAAACCTCAACCCAGTAATTACTGCTGGTATGCTCGCTACTCGCCGCATGTCCGCGATTCGTGGCGTACTTTACCTTATTGCACAGGTACTTGGTTCTTGGATTGCCTACCTAATCGTAAACGCCTTCTTGCAGGCCGGTATTGCAACTGGTAATGTTCAGAGTACTACTGCCCTTCCAGCACTCGCAACCGCTGATAGCATCACTGTTGCTACCGAGGGTGCAAGCTACTTCTGGGCAATTACAATGATTGAGTTCATTGGCGCAATCATCTTTGCATTTATCTTTGCGCGCGCACTCGCCTACAAACGCAGCTCATTTACCTTTGCTGCAACCGTAGCTGCTGGTATGTTCACTGCAATTCTCTTTGCATTGACCATATCAATGAACTACCTTGGCATTTCTCAGGAATATACCTATGTTTTGAACCCAGCAACCGCTGTTGTTTATGGTCTATTCCCAAGCAGTGCAGAAGGTTTTGATGCCCTCATGCAAGCTTTGATGCCGATGCTCGTTAGCTATGTAATCTTCCCAGTACTTGGCGGTATCGTAGGCTTCTACGCATCAGATATTGCTGGCAAGTTGTCCGGTGAAAATCTTAGCGAAGAGTAAGAAATCATCACGTCAAAATAAAATGCGCCCCTCTAATATGGGGCTCATTTTATTGACGTTACGTTTTTATTCCGCAACATTGGCTGGAACATTTTTATATATACTGAGGCTGTTTGCGATATATTTTCCAATTCAAAGTAAGAGCATTACATTCAAAAAATACACTCCATATTAGAGGAGTGTATTTTTTTCGAGTGTAATGCTCGCTAATTATTCGGTAACACCAAGCTCGATGCGCTTGAATTGGCGGACAGAGATGTTTTCACCGGTCTTAGCGATAGCTTCTTTGATGAAGTCGGCGACAGTCATCTTGTCGTCAAAGATGTAAGCCTGAGACATGAGAACCTTGTCGGCGAAGGCTTTGGAAACCTTGGCGTTAAGGATAGCTTCTTTCTTGTCGGCTGGCTCTTTGCCGCTGAGGCTAGCTTCGGCTTCTTTGCGAGCCTCGGCGAGTTGCTCTTCAGGAATTTCAGCCTCAGTAACATACATTGGGTTCATAGAGGCGACCTGCATTGCAATCTTGTGGGCGAGGTCTTTGAATTCATCAGTCTTGGCGACAAAGGAAGTTTCACAGTTGAGCTCGATGATAGCAGCGATACGGCCATCGTGGACGTAGGCGTCGACGACACCTTCGCGAGTTTCGCGGTCGCCGCGCTTCTCTGCCTTGGTGAGACCCTTCTTGCGCATAGCTTTGAGGGCTTCATC
>SAMEA104315430__coassemble_735_pt1 | contig 12704 bp, 13 predicted proteins | sample SAMEA104315430__metabat2_low_PE_044 | metagenome-assembled genome bin SAMEA104315430 (sample SAMEA104315430) | gut metagenome | biome: Monkey gut; feature: monkey-associated habitat; material: faeces | place: China | collected 2013 | reverse complement strand
TAAAAGCAGAACGAGTCAGCATGTGGACTTCATCAATGATGTAGATTTTGTATTTACCTTCGACTGGCGCAATGATAGCTTTTTCGCGCAGGTCGCGAATGTTGTCGACGCCAGTATTACTGGCGGCATCAATTTCGATAATGTCTAGATAATCGTCTTCGAGCTCGTACTTGAAGCCATTAATCTCGTGAGCAAGAATGCGGGCGACGGAGGTCTTGCCAGTACCACGCGGGCCGACAAAAAGATAAGCGTGAGCAAGCTTGTTGCTCTTGATGGCATTTTTGAGCGGGCCGGTTACCTGCTCTTGCCCTACGACATCGTCAAGCGTCTTCGGGCGATACCTCCTATATAGTGCCTTCATGTAACCTATTTTACACGCAACAGGGCGCGATTTCTACCATGTGCGGTTTAAAGGATTTTGGTTCACATTTGACCATAAGCGAAATATTTGTTATCTTAAAATAGATGTCAAAGAAAAATAAAAATAAGCAAATTCAGAAAAATTTTAGGCATGCAATTGCGGCGGTCAATGTTTTGGTTTTTATTTTTGTCTGCTTCAATACTGCGCTACTTTTGACGGGTGGTTGGGATGATATTTCGATCGTCGTCGTGGTGCTTTTGCCTCTTTGCTCGCTGATTTCATTGGGACTTGCCATGATAAATGTGGCAAAATATAAATCCGAGGGTCGTGAACTAGTAGCGTCAATAGTGGCACTAGCTTGCTCGGCGCTGTTGGCTGGATTTGTATTAATTCATCCGGTAGTTATTCAAATGATTGTGGGATAAAAAATACTCCGTCTATAACGCGACGGAGTATTTTTTTAAAGACTTGCTTCGACGGCGGCCCAAGTTGCGTCGGTGTTGTCGGCCGGGATGACGACGGATACTTGATCGCCGACTTTGAGGCGGAAATAAGTGACGGATGCGTAGAGAATCTTATATTCTTTGCCGTTGACCTCGACGAAGTATTGATCGTCGTGGCTAGTGAGTGTGCCGATGACGGTGCGTCGCTCAACTGGTCCAATCTGCTTGTAAAGGAATTTGCCAGATTCGCCAATTGTGAGCTTCAAAATATCACCTTCGACGAGCTTTGACTTGCTGGCGTAGTTGGCTGGAACTGGATAGTTTTTGCCATCTGGACCAATCATAATTTGGCCATCAAAAACACCCTCAATAATTTTGCCTTCTGGGCTTTCGCTGACAGTGGCGGCAGGAGTTGTAATAATATCTCCGTCGCCGAGCATAGAAGTAAGTAGCTCTTTTGCTGCGGAGAGATTGGTTTCGGCTTCGGTCAAAAGGCTACGTAATCTTTTTATTTGTTTTTCTGGTAATTCAGACATACCTCGCATCCTGTCTGTGTTAACTTTTACTAAGTCTATATTATAAATTTTAAAGCAATCTGTCAACAAAAATATTTTTGACTTTTCCACAGAAATAACGGGGGTAGTACTAAAAGTGTTGTAAATTTTACCATTGACTTTTTGGCGAGAATTGCTTGCGTCAGTAAACGATAGTTTTAGTCATGTCGCCGCAGAATTTATCGAAGAGAAAGAAGAAAATAACAAATAGTGATAAGCTAGTGATCTCGTATAGTATTCTGCCGCTTAGGGCAGATATGGTAACTACGATGGCGCTAGTAACAAAGGTGTTTATGGCGGTGAGGTTTATGCTGTATGGGATTTTATTCTTTTGCAGGAGCATGTATTGATAATAGCCGGCAACGCCGACGCCGGCTGTGGCTAGAACTTGGTCTAGGTCTAGGATCATTGATGGAATGATGGCGTCGAGTGCGATAATAGCAACGGCTCTGAGGATCAGGAATGGAATTATGCTAGCCCAGATGAGCTGTTTCCGTTGAGAAAATGGATATTTAATATAGGTTTTGGTTTTTACGTCGTAAAAAAGGATGACGGTGGCAGCTATCATTGAAATGACGGAAAAAATATAAATTATAACGTTTAGAAAGTCGAGATATTTTGGAATGACTGAAAATGATGGGACGAGAAATGTAATGATAGAGATAACCTGGAGGGCGAAGGAAGTAAAGAGTCGGTGGGATTGATCGTCGCATTTTTCATCGAACTTAGCGCGCCCGATTTCTGATGGTTTTTCGCTGTTGTCGGTGGTTTTGTCAGCGGTAGGATAAAGTGAAGAAAAGTCGAAGTCTTCTTTTTTGGTTTTTTGCTCTGGTTCTTCGGCATTTTTGTTGCTTTTTGGGCTACTCTGAGCGGACTCTTCGACCTTAGACTTCTCTGTTTTGGTTTTACGCCTCTCTGCTTCAGCTTTGCGCTTGGCTTCTTTTTCTGCCTCGCGGCGCTGGAGCTCGGCGGCTTCAAATTCAGGATTGGCACTTAGCTTGCGATCGCCGATATGTTCGGAAAAAGATATAAGATTATCGTGACTACTACGGCGTTCGATGGCTGGCGTTTCGTCATCGTTAGCCTCGTCCATGATTTGGCTAGACATAGCCATGCTGGAGGGGCGACGTGCGTCGTTGATTTGCGACTCAGTAAGAGGCTCGGATTCGTCGGGGCCGTTACCGCTAAGATAAGTTTTTGCCATAAGGATATTATATATTAGTTCGGATTTTGCGCGATACAAAAAACAGACGCCCGTATGAGCGTCTGTTTGAATAACATTCTGACTTGTAATTTGATAGAACTTAAGCGAGTTCGACGGTTGCGCCGGCTTCTTCCAAAGCTTTCTTGAGAGCTTCAGCGTCGTCCTTAGCAACTTTCTCTTTAACGGTAGCTGGAGCACCGTCAACCAAAGCCTTAGCTTCGCCAAGACCGAGACCGGTAGCTTCTTTAACAGCCTTGATAACGGCAATCTTTTGTGCGCCTGCGTCTTTGAGAACGACGTCGAATTCGGTCTTCTCATCAGCAGCGGCGGCACCACCCTCAGCTGGGGCGGCAACTGCTACAGCGGCAGCAGCTGGCTCGATGCCATATTCGTCCTTAAGGACATTTTTGAGCTCATTAACTTCGAGGACGGTGAGCTTAACCAATTCCTCTGCGATTTTCTTTACATCAGCAGCCATGTTTGACTCCTTTTTCTGATTAGTAGGTTAATAAAATTAGTTGGTTGCTTTGTCGGCAACGCCGTCGAGCAAAGCGTGAAGGTTGCCAGAAAGCGCGTTGGTGACGTCGTTGACGGTACCAGTAAGCATGTTGACAACTTGACCAATGAGCTGGTCTTTGCTTGGAAGCTTGGAGAGTTCCACGACTTCCTGCTCGTTGAGGTTTTTACCCTCAGCGCTGAAAGCACCCTTGAGTTCGAGAGCTTGGTGCTCTTTGGCGAACTTGGCGAGGACCTGAGCTGGAGCTACTTCGTCATCGTTGGAGATGGCATAAAGAAGCTGACCTTCAAGTGCGCTCGTGTTGGTGTCTTTATAAACAGCGATTTCGCCCATGGCGACACGGACGAGACGGTTTTTGACGACCTTGATCTTAACGTTGTTTTCGCGAGCAAGGTGGCGAAGTTCTTGCAATTCAGAAACGCTGAGTCCCTGATATTTTGCAAAAACGGTCATCTTGGCATCGGAAAGGATCTCGTTTAAGTCGGCAACCAATTGTTGTTTCTTATCTTTGCTAATTGCCATAGATAGAAATCTCCTTTTGGTGTTAAAAAGTCAGAATGTTAAATTTCGTCACCAATATAAGAAATATTTTCCTCGGCGATATATTTAAATTCTTTTGGTTTTACCTCGAGAATAGTCGCTGTCTTTGGTAACTGGGAGATATTTTAGCAAAGATTATGCGCGAAGTCAAGTGCCTGATTGTTTATTTGTCGAAATATGTTATAATATCTTAATGATAACGATTATCGCTGGCGGTAAGAAAAATAACGGATGGGTGCGCGAGGCTTGCGCCGAATATGAGAAACGTTTGCATAAACCGTTTTTGGCCGAGTGGGTCTTTGTTGATGAATCGAGGCTTGATGAGAAAGTTTCCAGGCTAAATGCGAATGATTATTTAATACTTCTCGATGAGCATGGGAAAATTTTGAGCTCACCAGAGCTAGCGGGAATGATTTCGGAGCCGATCGAGGCGGGACTCAATGTCGTGCTTGTGGTTGGTGGTGCATTCGGTCATTTTTCGGAGGCAATTTTGAAGCGCGCAAATTTCGTATGGTCTTTGTCGAGACTTGTGCTTCCCCACCAGCACTGTCGCGTAATTGTAGCGGAACAGCTTTATCGCGCGCAAGAGATTTATCTTGGGCATCCGTATCATCATGAATAGAAAAAGCCACCCGTTTGGGTGGCGCTGTTATTATTGGGCTAGCTCTTTTTTTCTAGCGCTTTAACTAGGAATGCGGTTCCGAGCCCTAGACAGATTGTCTCTTCGATAATCGATTGCATTTGTGTGGTTGTTTCAAAATATATTCGCATATCGTCTCTGATATATTCTGTGTCCGTAGTGGGGGCATCCATTTGTGCGGAGATGGGAGTGAAGCTTATGATACTTACTAATATAATAATGGCGTATCCGAACGACAATATAGATGCTATCCAGCAGATTATTTTGATAAGGTTTATGTTTTTATTTTTAGTTTTCATATTTTCTATCTTAGTTCATTCTAGCTAAAGTCGCAATAGAGATCCTTGCGATATGTGTATAAAATTGTTAAGATATTTTGCATTTATGCTATTTAAGGTGTTTAGTACTGCGGAATTGATAAAAAGCGCCGACGATAACCATTATGATTGTGATGATAAGGCTAGTAGTTGGATTACTGATGGCTGGAATGAGGCTAATGATGGAGCTTGCAAGCTGCGTGCCGCCAGTATAACTCGTAAGTAGGATAATAGCCGGGCGCATGATGCTGATAGCAACAGTTCCGACAACACAGCCGACAATAATAGCAGTGCCAAAAGTTAACCATGAAAGTTCAAGCGTGCCAGAATCGACGAAATTGAAGTAAGTAATCAAAGTGAGGCCGATTCCTATTAAGAAAACGCAGACACGTTCAACGGAAATTCCGATGAGTGACATAAGGAGCCCTACGAGGAATGGAAGTATGTTAATGAAAAACGGGTCGATGCCCTGCATGTATGGCGTGACGTGTGGTAATAGGAAATTGCCGAGGTTTAGGCCGATTACGAACCAGACAATGGCAAATGCAATGCGCTTCAATCGATAGCCAAAGAAACACAAAACAATACTAATAACGATTCCTATTATGATAGATGCGTAGTCCATAAGCTTATTATACTCCTTCGGCGATTTGTAAAATAATAATTCCTGTTACGCACAAAACCGTACCGATGAGGTGCGCAATGATAATGTGGCGATGCAAATGTTCGCGCCCAAATTTTGGCCAACGCTTAGTGAGAATGATTCCTAATAAGAAAGTCAGGATGAGTTCGAGTGAGTTGGTGAGGGCACTAACGACCGCTGCGACGCCTAGAATAAGTGCGAGGCGACTAGTAAATTCGGCTGCGATGCAGAGTAGCTGATTAAGTGCGATCACGCCAAGTGATTGCAATGGTTTCTTAGCGGTAACTTCTTTGAAGCGTTTGCGCCAGCTTGGATTTGCAAGACTTAAAGTTACATCCGAAAGTCCGCGTCCCAGCAAGAAGTAAACGAAGAAAGTTATGTAATTGTTTTCGTTGCCGGCGTGCGTACTAATAATGCCCGACAGCGCCAGTAAAAACACGTATAAAACTAGGAGCGCGCCGGCGCGAATTTGCATTTGGCGACTTTTCTTGTGCTTACGGCTAAGAATAATAAGAGCGGGTGCAATCATGATAATAATTAGCGCAATTATCTGTGGCACGGAAATCGCTTCATGAAAGAATAGTGCGCCGGCCAATAGATAAAATAAGGGCTGAATTTGGTAAAAAATCGCAGCGCCCGTGGCTTCTTCGTTTTTGAGCGCAATGTAATACGGAATAGATGAAACCGAGGCAAGCACGCCAGACAGCATAAAAAGCCCAATATTTAACAACGGCACTTCGTCGATATTAAAAAGCACGGCCGTCAGTAAGGCAAAAACTAGATAAGTTGCACCATTAAAAACTTTAAGTGCTTGCGGCTTTTTGTTTTTAAAAATCACATCCGTAATATAATTGTCGAGAAAAGCGGTGATAGAATAAATGCTCGCCGTGATGATGCATAAAATTAACCAAAGCATTAGCATAATTGTACTATATTTTGTGTTACAATAAGCTTATGTTAACGAGGATTATTTTGTGAGCTTTTTCGGTGATCTCTTCAAAAAGTCAAAAACCGATGCGATCTATGAGGTGAAGTCTCCAAATTCTCGCGTTATTCTGACATTTATGTTGGATCGTGGGCAGATTTCTTATTATGTCAAAAAAGACGACAAGGTGATTGTGCGTCAGTCGCGCTTGGGAATTGCACTCAAAGATGCGGCACCGTTGGCGGATGGTTTTGGAATTGTGCGCGCGTATTCGCGCATGGTGGATGATACTTGGAAAGCTTACTGGGGCGAGCAACATGTAATTCGCAACAATTACAATGAAACTGCGATTTATCTTGAGGAAACCGAGCGCCCTGCCCGTCTTTTGACTTTGCGTTTTCGCGTTTACGATGACGGCGTGGCGTTTCGTTACGAGATTCCGGCCCAGCCTGAGATGAAAAATATGATTGTCTCGGATGAGCTAACAGAATTTGCAGTGGATGCAAACAGTCGCTCGTGGAGTATTCCGGCCTATCAGCCGGATCGCTATGAATATGAATATGTCGAGCACCCAGTGCATGCGCTGACGGATTCGGTACATACGCCACTGACGATTGCGACGCCGACGGGCTATTATATTTCGATTCACGAGGCGGCACTATACAACTACGGCGCAATGACGCTAAAGCTAAATAACGGTAATTTGAAGTCGGATATTACTCCGCTTTCGGATGGTATGCGTGCCTATGTGGAGCTGCCATTCTCGACGCCGTGGCGCACGATTATTATTGGTCATGATGCACTAGATCTCACGACTTCGCGCATGATTTTGAATCTCAATGATGCGCCGCGTGAGGATTTCTCGTGGGTAGAACCGACGAAATTTATGGGAATTTGGTGGGCGATGTATGTGGGCGAGTGGACCTGGGCGCCAGGTGAGCGCCATGGTGCGACGACTGAGCATGCGATGCAATATATCGATTCTTGTAAAGATCTTGGTATTCCGGCGCTGCTAGTGGAAGGTTGGAATGACGGTTGGGAGGGCGACTGGTTAGAAAACGGCGCCAACAATAAGTTCTGCGAAGCAACGCCAGATTTTGATATGAAGATTGTGACAGACTATGGTCGCGCAAACGGAGTGGAGTTGGTCGGTCATCATGAGACGGTTGGTTTTATTGATAACTACGAAGCGCAGATGGAAGATGCCTTCAAGTTCTATCAGAGGTATGGTATTCGCTATATCAAGACGGGTTATGCTGGGTCTAAGATGGTGATTAATGGTCGTCGCGAATTTCATCACTCGCAGCTGGGTGTATTGCACTATCAAAAGACGGTTGAGCTCGCCGCAAAGTATCATATCATGCTGGATATTCATGAGCCGATTAAAGGTACGGGTATCGAGCGCACTTATCCGAACTTGATGACGCGTGAAGGTGCGCGTGGTCAGGAGTACGAAGGTGGCGCAATCCAGCCGTCACATGCGTGTTTCTTGCCGTATACGCGCCTCTTAGCGGGCGGGATGGATTATACGCCTGGAATTCTTGACGTGACGAACTTCGCGAAGCGCATGTCAACCACGATTACACGCCAGTTGGCCTACTATCTGACGATTTACTCGCCGATGCAGATGGCGGCCGATCGTCCGCAGATTTATGAGAATATGGCGCCGGATTTGTTTGAGTTTATTCGCGATGTGCCAGTAAAATGGGAGCGCACGATTCCGCTACTCGGTGAAGTCGGTAAGAGCTTTGTATTGGCGCGCCAAGCTTGGGAATCGAGCGACTGGTACATTGGTGGCATTACGAATGAGGAAGCGCGTCGTGTGGATCTTTATATCGATTTCTTGGAGCCGCAAGTGAATTATGTGGCAAAGATTTATCGCGACTCGGAAGACGCGCACTATCGCGACCATCAGCTGGGTCATGTGGTGGAAGAGCGCATTGTGCGCAACGGCGACCATGTTGAGATGTATATGGCGCCTGGCGGCGGATTTGCGATTAAGTTGCATAAGCAATAAAAAACGACCCCCCTTCAGGGGGCGTTTTTTATTTAGTCTTTTTATAACGGTTAAGTAATATGAATACTGTAATTAAAATGACAATGGCTGCGATAAGTATGAGATACATTGACGAGATACTGACTTGTTGACCGAGGAACTCGAGATTGAGATCGAGCGCGCTTTTGAGCTCATTTATAACCTCGACTGGAACACCTTGGGTCTGCATTTCGGCGAGTGCGCCACGCATGGTGTGGTTTCGAACTAGCGAAGTGCCGTAGGTGCCGGGTAAGAAAGAGATAACTTTCTGCAGCCCCGCGCTAAATGATGAGATTGGCATATATGCGCCGCAAATAAAGCCGTAGCCGGAGCTGACGATTGTGCCGACGGCGCTGATTTGCCCTTGCGTGGAGAGGAAGAAGTTAATGACAGATGAAAGCGCTGCGCCAAAGAGCGCTAGTAGTACGATGTCAAGTAGCAGATATAGAATATCGGATAGCGACATATACCAACCAACGGTGGCAGAATAAATAAGACAGACGGCGGCGGCAGCAAGGCAGATGATTAAAGTTGAGACTAGCGTGGCGATATAGTAGCTAATAGACAAGGTTGAGGATTTGACTGGTGAGGTTTTGAAATCCTTGATAACGCCGGTGGCCTTGTCCTGCACCATAAGGAAGTTTGAACAAAATGCAACCGTGACGCAGGAAACGGCGAGGATAGATGAAATGAGTTGACTGCCGACTAGGCCGTCGATAATGTTTTTTGACAGTTCGATGTTCTCGGAAATGCCAGCGGTGAGGCTATCGCGATAGACGTTGCCGAGGAATGTAGCGTAGAGCACGAGTAAGATTACTGGCGTAATGAGCGCTGTAAAAAACATGCCTTTATCTTTAAAGAAAAGCTTAATATTGCGTTTGATGAGAATTGATGTGGTGCTCATTTTTCTGTGCCTTCGGTTAATTTTTTGCCGGTAACGGCGAGGAAGACGTCGTCCATTTTGCCTTTGACGACTTCGTAATCTACAAAGAGGTCTGAGTGTTTAATAATGAGGTCGGTGGCAGCTTTGGTGTCTGGTACGGAGAGGCGGAAGCCATTAGGAATTTTCTCGTAGGCGAGTTTTAACTTTTTGATGGACTGCTCGGTGGCGCCGTAGATAGAAATATAGTCACCAGTGTATTGGTTCTTGAGCTCGAGCGGCGTACCTTCGGCAACAATCTTGCCGCTGTCGATGATAATAACATGGTCAGCTTCGGCGGCCTCTTCCATATAATGAGTGGTTAAGAATACGGTCATATGGTCGTACTCGCGGAGATTAGCAATGACGCTCCAGAGAGTTTTGCGGGTTTGTGGATCAAGGCCGGTGGTTGGCTCGTCGAGAATGAGGATTTTTGGTTGATGAATGATGGCTCTTGCAATATCGATGCGGCGACGCTGACCGCCAGAAAGTTTACCAACGGGGCGGCTAAGAAGGTCTTTAAAGTCGAGAATTTTGGCGAGTTTAGTTAGGCGCTTTTTGAATTCTGCGCCTTTAATGCCATAGAGGACGGCGCGGCTTTCGAGATTGTCATAGACGGAAAGTGCTGGGTCGAGGACGGAGGTCTGAAAGACGACGCCAAGCTCACTTTTGATGACGCCAAGGTCTTTGTCGAGATCGTGATTATCTATTGTGATGTTGCCACTATCTCTAGATAATTGGCCGCAGATGATGTTGATAGTGGTAGATTTACCAGCTCCGTTGACGCCGAGAAAGGCAAATAGCTCTCCCCTGTCGACGCTAAAACTTAGATTGCAAACGGCTTTGACTTTGCCAAAGCTTTTGCTGAGGTTACTGATTTGGATGATAGGAGACATGTTGGTGAGGCTCTTTGTTGTATTAGGTTATATTTTAACATTAAGACTAATGTTTTACGAATAACAAAAAGCACCCCGAAGAGTGCTTTTAAGGCTGCGCATAGGTCGATGCCAGAAAAACGACATTTACCTACTAGGCTCACTATGCGTCTTATGCTGTTTTTTATTGTATGTGGAATGTTATAGAAAGTCAAATGTCTATTTTAAGTGCAGATTTTTGAAGGCGGATTTTGGGAATTCGATATTCTTAATAATCTTTGGCTTGATAATCTTCATGAAATGCGAGTAATTGTGCGTATACGAGGTATAGATGGCGCCAGATATCATGTCCGCTGCTTGTAGGTTATTAAAAAGTATTCAAGAAGCGAGTTCATGGACTTGATGCAGGCGGTTCGCTCGTCAAAAAAGATGGTAGTAGGTACGAGGTATTTTCTTCTATGCCCAAGATTTCCGATTTGTTGATATAGGATGTGATTATGTGGGAATGGTATTATTTACTGCGAGATTTGTCGGCGATAGATATAAGCGTGTGTATCTATGGTATTGACAAAACCTGTCAAGTTTGCTAACATATAAGTATATTCCGATGCGGGTAATTCAAACGGAGAGATACCTAAGAAGAGCCCGTTTTTTTGTTATAGGATATCTTTCTCTTAACACCCTCGTCGTCTAGGAAACTAACATATTTTGGCGTGTAGCATCTATATGCCGAATATTTCAGACTTATACTTTTCGTCTCAACAACTCCGTATCTGAAGACGATGCCTCATATATAACGAAGCTCATCTGCTATCTCCTTAGCAGACTCAAATCGTTTTGCCTTATCGGGATTTAGTCCTTTCTCGACAAATTTTTTTAGCTTAACATCTTGTATTCTTTCAGTATTTGTCTTTCCCGTTAAGACAAAAAGTGCTATTCGCGTTAAAGCATATATTTCATGTGACATACCATACGTATTGAATCCTTCTGTCACGAGAGTAGGGTCATTAAAGCAGCCTTTAAATTCGGTATTAACCGCAGTTAGGTCACTATCTGGAATTTTTACTAAGCCGAAATCGGAAATTTTTATTACTATCACGTCTTCATACTCCTTTAGCAGAATATTATTAGGGCTTATGTCGCGATGCAATATATTTTTAGAATGAATATATTCGAACGCCCTCAAAATCTGACGAATAATTCCTTTTCGCTGAGAAAACAATAATTTATTATTATTCTTACGAATATATTTCTCTAACGTACAGTCCATATATTCCATGGTGTATTCCTTTTTTTCTTCAAAATATCTATAAACCTCAAGAATATATGGAGAAGATAGCTTTTTCATTTCTTCGTATTCCCTCTTGAAGCGCGACAATTCTTTATCTGATAATTCTTTTTTTGCGCGCTTGATTGTAAAATTGCGATTATAAAAAGTATCTCGGTATTTATAAACATTTGCATATGAACCTTCTCCAATTAGCTTCAAGTCATATGTTGTCTCTCTGCCAGCTTGTTTTACAACAATACTCTGAGACGGTATAAAAATAGGCAACGTATAATATAATTCAACTTTATTCATATGCTCCGGTAATGTACTGCCTCCACTTGAATGCAGAAAATCCCTGCATTTCATAATGAGATTAAAGTAGTACTCATCTATTTTGAAGGTGTATTTTGATTCTTTTAATGCGCTATGGAGGCTTAGCGTGATTTCAATAATAGCAATAAGATCTCTGCTTGGCTCAGCCCAGAAGTAGGCAGTATGGCCGTCAGTCGGGAGTCTCTCATTCATGGTTCTAAATAAGGACACGAAATAATAATGTAACGTTGCTAAGCATTCTCGAAGCCTTACATTTTCTATTGACTTGTATAGTTCTAGAAATTCAAAATTTAGGCCTCTTTCGCATAATTCTCGATATTTTGCTTCTATTGTATTTACCATATTCTTCATCTACATATTTACCTCTCGTGGCGATTAGCTAAAAACGAGCGATTAGCCTGGTGTATAATTTTGGTCTAGATATTCTCTTATGCTACAAAATATTTTTCATCAATAAGCTCACTATTGTGGTTTCTGCGGTAGCTACATCCTTTCATAACTCGGCAAAGTCTCTACCTAGTCTTCGTGATAGAAATAGTAAAAAGTTTTGCTTTTCGCATTAGCTTTTTTATAAATTCTCATTTTTCTATTAGGTCAAGGACTTTCACTTATATAAGCTCTTCTAATTTACTCCAACCTGACTAATACTACTATAGTATATAACATCTCGCGTATGCTCAAAAATAGACGAACTGCCCCTCCTGGTTGCGGATTCTGCCAAGATTAATTCTACCTTATTTAACCAAAAATCCAGGCAGCGGTTTTTGGATAGTTTTCGTCTTAACAAAAGAATATCGTTCCGTAAAAACTATAACAGCATTAGCTACTCAGGAACCGTATATTAAAAATAGTCCGCTAATATTCTATGCGGACTATTTTTATTTAACATTGGGAATTATTACAACTTCTCCGCCAACTCTAGCGCATTTTTAATCGCAATATCCATATCCCAATAGCGGTAGGCGCCAAGGCGACCGCCGAGGATCATGTTTGGATACTTTTCTTTGACAGCGGCGACGTACTTTTGGTAGAGTGCTTCGCTTTCGTCGTTGTTTACTGGATAGTAAACTTCTCCGCCCTTCTCGAAATCGGCTGGGTATTCGCGGCAGATATAGCAGGCTTTTTGCG
>SAMEA104315430__coassemble_672_pt1 | contig 13413 bp, 17 predicted proteins | sample SAMEA104315430__metabat2_low_PE_044 | metagenome-assembled genome bin SAMEA104315430 (sample SAMEA104315430) | gut metagenome | biome: Monkey gut; feature: monkey-associated habitat; material: faeces | place: China | collected 2013 | reverse complement strand
GCTCCTTCCTATTTTTTGGCGCGAAGGCGAATACAACCAATACAGTAGCGAATACTAACGCAATATAAATCCCTGGCGGTCGCTGAATGAAGTTTGCAAGATAGCCAAGATACGGAATAGATAAGACAGGAGTGCCGATAACATTGCGGTAATCCACCAATGATGCGTCCGTGGCAGTATTAGCGTCACCTTTGGTACGAAACTTAAGCGTAGTCGAACCATCATCACCTACTTCATTAAGTACGCTATAAATGCGGTGAGTTACAATAGTGTCTTCGTCGGCCATAAAAGTAATAACATCGTTTTCTTTGAGCGTATTAACATCGACATTCTTAACAAAAATCAGAGAGCCAACATGATAAGCTGGCTCCATGGATCCAGATAATACGGTCAGGAGATTGAAGCCGGCAACCTTAAGCGTCACGAGCAAAATTGCGAAGAATAAAATCGCAGCAACAAGAATAGTGGAAATAATTCCCCACGCCCTCCTACGCATGCGTTGTTTTGCAATTTTATTCCTACCCATTTAGCTTTATTATAATGCAAATTTAAGCTTTTTAACATAAACAAAAAGATGCCTCTTTTGGAGGCATCAACAAGTAGAGCTGAGTATGTGCAGCTATTCTTTGCTGCAATTTTGACAAGTTCCAGTTACTACGGTTTGAATATTATCGATTTTGATGTTATTTGATGCCTCTAGGCGCAAACGATTTAGTTTTGATTTGCGAAGTTTGATATTTGATATCTTTTTGCATTTTTTGCAATAAAAATGAGAATGATTATCAAGTATGGGGTCGAAATGATCAACGCCATCTAGCATATGTAATTTATTAAGCTTGCCCTGCTCGACCATTAGATTTAAGTTACGGTAAACTGTGGCGAGACTTATAGTTTCATCAAATTGATGAGCATCGACACAAACCTCTGCTGCAGTTGGGTGATCCATGCGTTGCTTAATAACCGTCTCTATAATTTGTCTTTGTCTTGAATTACGCATATAATTGTTTCTCCTTAATAATAATTGTTACTATTAAGGCACATCAATATTTTTCGTAGTTTTGCTTAGCGGATTTTATAAAAGCCGATTTGGCGTCAACGCCAAAAATACGACAATTCGTCGAAGTCTCAGAATGAGCCATTTCACTGAGGTATTCCGCATAGCTATCTCTGGCTTTTGCGTAATCTTGTTCTGCAGTATTTGCTAGATAAGAATTATTCTTATTTAGCGTTTTATTGTGTTTCTCGGCAAAGATATATTGATCAAGGTATAGTTTTCTATATGGGTCATAAAAGACAATTACGGCCTGATGTGAATATTGCCCTGCTCGAACCGGCAAAATATATTTGCGCGGAAAGGCGTAGATAACTGCATCATTTAGCTTATCGATATTGTTTATTGATAAGAAATCCTGGCGATAATCATCCGAATCGCTAAGTTCTTCCTTTCTGATAAGAAATATCATTTTGTCGTTTTGCAACAATTTTTTAAGCGCTGATTCGACAACTGGCGACATGTGTGGCTTTATATGATTAGATTTTTTAGGCGGTTGCCAAATTTTCGGAAGTAAGAATTTGCCTTGATCTTGATAATAGTCCTCGCTTTCAGAACAATGACAGTCTGGATCGAGATCGCAAGAAAAATCTGGCCAACGAATATCGTCCGTAATTTCTACCTCCGTGAGTTCATCCCACGTTATGTCGCCAGATTCTATCACTATCTAATATTCTAGCGCATTAGTGCTTTTTAATCTATTTTTACTGCGATACACTAGATATATGCAGTTAGAGGTGAAAGATTTTTCGGTAAGGCTTGGTGGCAAAGAATTTTTACATGATATTTGTTTTAGCATTAATTCCAACGAGACAGTAGTTATTAATGGCACAAATGGCAGCGGAAAATCTACGCTCGCAAAGGCAATCTGTGCTTTTGGTGATTATGAGTGTAATGGAAGCTTAATTTTGAATGGTAGGAACATTCTTAAACTCAATACGGCAGAGCGCGCAAAACTTGGAATCTTCTTAAGCCTACAAGAACCAATTGAAATCGCAGGGCTAAGCTACGCAGAAATGCTAAAAGCTGCGCTTGACGCAAAAGGCAAAACTAATGTTAGGGATTTTCAATTAGCGCTGGCACAGAATTTAGAACTGCTGAAACTCAATCCTTTTATGGCGCAAAAACATGTAGGGTCAGACTTGAGCGGCGGAGAGAAGAAAAAAATGGAAGTTTTACAAATTTTGATGCTTAAACCAAAACTTATATTTTTAGATGAGATTGATTCTGGGCTGGACACTAAGTCAGCTAGTTTAATTTCTAAGATACTTAGAGATTACCAAATTAAGAATCATGCGAGCTTTATTGTAATTACGCATAACAAAAAGATCCTAGAGAATTTCGTTATTAATAAGTCTTATCAATTAAAAAATAAAACACTGGTTGCTTTGTAATGCCCAATAATTTAACAGAAGAGTTAGTTAGTAGAATCTCGGATTCGAAAAATGAACCAGAATGGATGCTCCAGCATAGACTAAAGTGCTTAAAAATTTTTGACGAGACGCCCGAACCGGAAATTGGCGCAGATCTTAGTGGGCTAAATCTTAATGATATTGATTTGTATTTAGAGTCAGAGAAAAAAGTTACTAAAAATTGGAATGAAATTCCGAAAGAAATTAGAGAAGATTTTGAAGCATTAGATATTCCGATTGACGAGCAAGCGGGGCTGTCTGGCGTCGGACTACAATATGATTCTGAATTGGTTTATGAAAATCTAGGAATGATTTTCAAGAACTTAGGAATCGTTTTTATGAGCCTAAACGAAGCTCTACGAAACGAAGAGTACGCCGATATGGTGCGTGAATATTTTATGAAACTCGTGAAACCCGAGAATTATAAATATGCCGCACTGCACGGCGCAGTATGGTCAGGCGGAGTTTTCGTTTATATTCCAAAAGGTATTTCCGTTTCTCTACCAATTCAGGCCTATTATCGTTTTAATGCGCCTGGGGCTGGACAGTTTGAGCATAGCATTATTATCGTCGATGAGGGTGCGAGCTTGGAGTTTATCGAAGGGTGCTCGGCGCCAAAGTACAATGTAGCAAATCTACACATTGGCTGCGTAGAGTTCTTCGTTAAAAAGAATGCACATTTAAAATATGGCTCGGTAGTAAACTGGTCAAAAAATATGTATAATTTGACGACAAAATGTTTGTTAGCCGAAGAGGGCGCAAAGATTGAGTGGGTCTCCGGCGTTTTTGGATGCAAAACTTCTGTGCTCTGCCCTAAGATAATTCTTGGTGGCAAAAATGCTAGCTTGAATTACAACGGCGTTACGATGGCGGATTTTAGCCAAGATCAAAACTCTGGCATACGAGTCAAATTCTTAGCAGATAATTGCACGGCACACATTAATTCGAAATCTATTTCACAAAATGGTGGCAAGAACGTTTTTAGAAGTTTTATAAAAAGTTCAAAAGATTTATTAAATTGTGCAAGCTACACTAATTGCGAATCATTACTATTAGACTCAGAATCTAGTTCGGACGCAATTCCAAACTATGAAGTATATGACGGTATAGAAGTTTCACATGAGGCAAAAGTTGGTAGGATTAGTGCCAAAAAAATCAATTACCTGGCAACACGTGGAATCTCAGAAGAGATGGCAGAAAAATTAGTTGTATGCGGCTTTATTGACAGCGTATCGAGCGAGCTACCTTTTGAATATGCACAGGAAATGAATAAACTGATCCGACAGAAGGTAAGAAAATGAAAAAGCTGCGCATAGAGATTAATGATAATCATTATCAAAAAGATTTTGAAATAAAAGAAGATACTGACCTTCTGCTTGTGATAAAGAAAAATACTAAGACCGAAGTTAGTTTTAATGTTTATGATAATATAGCTGTTCGTATAAAAATCTTATCTTTTTGCGATAGTGACTCTGAACTTTTTTGCGAAGCAAGAATGCTCGGCAATAACATTAATTATTCCCTACAATCACTTGCGCTTATTAATAATACTTCTCGCAAGTCCGAGATTAGTATTATTATTCCAAAAGGTTCAATATCTTGCACTGCGTCCGAAAAGGAAGAAGCATATCTTTTGACAAGCAATTCAAAAAACAATGCAACGGTTGCAGTATTCTCAAATGAAAAAGACTCCACTGCTAATCATAGTTACTCTTGCAATAAAATCTCTAAACAGGAACTGTTACTACTTGCCGCACGCGGCATCGATGCGCCACAAGCACAAAAATTAATAATAGACACAAAAATAAGAAGCTTTATTGATTTTTAACAATTTTCTTTAAATCGTTATATTTTTCTTCGTAATCTTTGATAGCTTGCTCTGGAATTGGTTTCTTTTTGAGCACTTCTAAAACCGCACCAAAAAACCAAACCTCACGTTCTTTGTCAGCATAAAAAGCATTCCAAATACGTGGGCCATTGGTGTCATAATCGCGCAACATCTCGGACATATTATGTATTTTATCGGAAGCCGAAACAATTAGAGGCCTAACATCGTTTACGGTCTCGAGATGTGCAATATAGGAATCTTTACGTACCTGCCAAGCACGCCAAGCTTCAGCTTTAATATCCGGCTCAGTAACATCTTTGATAATTTTTAAAACTTCGTCACCGAAGTCATGATAGATATCGTCGGCAGAATAAACGCGTTCTGGAACATCCTCTAAAACATCATGCAAGAGGCAGGCAATAAAAACATCCTCGTCGCTAATGTAGCGCTGAGAGATTAAAGCAACAGCAAAAGGGTGTGCTACGTATGGCGTAGCAGAATTACGACGATATTGCCCATCATGCGCCGTAGCAACACGTCGAATTGCTAGATTAATACGGTCACTGTATTGCATTTATGCTTAAATTATAACGCGAAGCGGGGATTTAACGCAAAAAGCTAGTCGCTAAAATCAAGATCAATAGATATAACAAAATGATAATCTGGATAAACGCGCTTGAGTTCTTTAATTATGCGACGACGGAGAGCGTTTTGGTCTTTGACGCTAAAATCAATCACAACATCGAAGGTGATTTCTTTAGCTTTCTCATCGATGCGAAAGCCGTGAATTTGACGGATATGATCGTTCATTAGCATCATAGCCTTGATGTTATTGCGAACTTCGACGGTATGCTTATCTTTAGTATTAATTGGGAAGATGCCGACAGACGAAACGTAAATACGAAAACGTTGGCCAACTAAGCGACGTACTTCACGCGAGATGTCGTCAACTTCGACTACACTTAGCGTGTCGAGCACATCAATATTTACCGATGCATAACTGCGACCAGTGCCATAATCATGAATTAATAGATCATATGCGCCATAGACGCCATCAATTTCGCAAATCGCCTGCTTGATGCGACGAGATAGATCCGAATCAACACGCTCGCCCAAAATGACGCTAAAAGATTCGCGCAACATTCTGAAGCCCGAGTAGATAATAAAGACCGAGATAAGTGTTGCAAGATAAGCTTCGATGCTAATTCCCCAAATCACATAGATGAAACCAGCAACAATCGTCGCTGCTGAAATAAGTGCATCCATCATAGCGTCGAAACCAGAATTTTTAAGCGAATCCGAGTCTACCTGTTTTGCGATTTTTTTATAATAACAGCCAAGGAGGATTTTAATAATAACAGATACAGATACGACTAAAAAAGTAATAAAAGTATAATTTACTTCATTTGGATTGATGATTTTTCCGATAGATTCAAAGATAGCCGTGAAGCCGATATAAGAAATAACAGTAGCAATTATGGCAGCGCCGAGATATTCAAAACGACCGTGGCCAAGCGGATGATTTTTATCAGGAGCGCGATTAGCAAACTTAACTCCAGCAATCGTAACGATAGATGAGAGCGTGTCACTGAGGTTATTGACAGCATCGAGAATGATTGCAATTGAGCCCGAAAGAAAGCCAACGACTACTTTAAAGATAGCCAAAATAAAATTGGCGATAATGCCAATGATGCTTGTTTTGATGATTTTTTTGTTACGCGCCTCGAAGGACATTTTGTTCATGATTATTTTATTTTACAATATTTTTAATATGTTGCAAGTAGGTTTTTCAATTCCCTGTTAATATTGTATAATATGAGTATGATTTCGTTTGTGATTCCCGTTTATAACGAGGAAAAAGGGTTTAAAAAATTTTATACGGAGATGCTATTGCCGGAGCTAAAAAAGCTCAAATACGGTTATGAGCTGATTTTGGTGAATGACGGTAGTAAAGATAAGAGCCTACAAATTATTCAAGAATTAGCTGAAAAAGATAAGCATATTAAAGTGCTGAGCTTTTCGCGCAACTTTGGAAAAGAGGTAGCGCTAACAGCTGGGATTCGCGAAGCAGAAGGCGCGGCGGTCTTCACAATGGATGCTGACGGCCAACAGCCGCCAAAGTTAATTCCAGAGTTTATTAAGAAATGGGAAAATGGCGCCGAGCTCGTGATAGGCGTGCGTGGAAAATATGAGAAACACGGTTTTATCGCAAAATTGGGCTCAAAGTGGTTTTATCGCATTATGGGCTGGATGGGCGTTAAAGATATGGTGCCCGGAAGCACAGATTTTCGCTTGATCGACCGCTGCGTAGCTGATGAGTATAATAAATTGACCGAGCATGGTCGCATTACGCGTGGACTTATGGATTGGATGGGTTTTCGTAAGGAATATATTGATTACGTTTACGGCAATCGTCTGGCTGGCAAGCCGAGCTATAACTTTAAGAAGTTGCTTCAGCTTGCAATTGATAGTTTTATTTCACTTAGCACTACTCCGTTGATGATTTTTGCGTGGATAGGCGGATTGATCACTTTTACAGCACTCGTATTGGGAATTTTCGTACTGATTGAAGAGTTTATGATGGGCGATCCAATTGGACTCAAGTGGACTGGTACGACTTGCGTATGTATTTTTATCACCTTCTTGATTGGACTGGTGATGGTATCACAATCCGTAACAGCGATGTATGTGTCGTCAATCCATGCCGAGGCACAAAATAGACCACTTTATATTATTGATCGCAAGAACTCGAGGAATCTTAAAGATGGCAAAAAATGATTCTTTGAAGATTTCTGAAGATACTGAAGAGATTTCAAAACCTAACAATATCTTTGTGAAGCTATACAAGAAATTCGAAAAAGAGATTAAGTTCGTTTTAACTGGCGGGCTTAATACAGTTTTTGATTTTGTGATTTTTAACGTCCTTAAGAGTGTTTTGGGCGCAAATGCTACAATTTCGAATATTGTTTCGACGTCGATTTGCATCGTAATTAGCTTCTATTTGAATTCAAAGTTTGTCTGGAAGACAAAAAAGAGCGTCAGCGAAACGGCGCCGGGCTTTTTGGTGGTTTCGCTCTTTTCGGCTTGGATTGTGCAGTCAATCGCAATTAACGCCGTAATTGGGATTTGGGGCGATAGTGCGCTCATCTCGGCGATTGCGAAACTTTGCGGATCAGCTTGTGGAATGATCTCGAATTATTTTGGATATAAGGTAATCTTCTCGGTTGATTTTAAAAAATATTTACGTAAACTAAAAAAGTAACCCGCAGGAGTGGGGCTACTTTTCTCTTCTATCTAGTTTTAATTTAATTAGCTAGATTTTTTGACAGTCTTAGCTCTGACTGTTTTCGGCTTAGTGGTCGAGGTTGTCTTTTTGACGGCTTTCTTTTTAGCACTTTGCTCTTTTGCCGGGATTTTTACGGCTGGTTTGACTATTTTTTCTTGTTCTTCTACTACATATTCGTCTTTGCCATCATCGGCAAAATCGTCTTCAAGCTCGTCATATTCTTCCATAAACTCAGCATCGTCGTCGATGAGGTCCTCATCATAATATTTTTCTTGATATTTCTTAACTGCTACGGCGGCTGCGGCTGCGAGACCAGCAAGACCGATGAGCGTTAAGCCTACTTTTGTTCCTTTTTTCATATTTTTATTTTCCTTTATTTATTATTGGTTTTTCTTAGATTTTTTAACAATCTTATGATCGGTATGTTTTGCTTTATGCTCCATATATTTACGAAGCTCAATGTAATAATATGCGCTACCGATAATAAAGCTAATGAGAATTGAAAGAATCCAGAAGGATAAATAATCAGCGTAACAGCAAATAATATTGTTTGGTGTGCCGAAAAGTTCGATCAGGACCGTTGCAATAGCAAGTATTAATGGAATTGCGTATGCAATAATAAATACCGTTTTGCCATATGCGCCCTTGCTAAAATCTGCTATTTCTTTTCTAATATCTTTAACTTTATAACTGTAAAAATCCATTTTTATTGTTTGCCTTTCTATTTTTATCTTATTGAATTTTGTTTTGCGTTTTTATTTATAATCGATTATGTCTCTATATTAGCACAAGCATTACTTTTTGTCAATACCTTTTGAATGTTTTGCACAAAAATACAAGTATTACCCCATATATTTGCTTGTATTAAAAGATTATTTTGCGCCTTCGTGGCCGAGAACGGATGCGATAGTGCGGAAGATAATTTGAATATCCATCGCTGGAGTCCAGTTTTGTACATAATATACATCAAAGGCGCGACGCTCATTAAAAGAGATATTGCGACGACCAGAGACCTGCGCGAGGCCAGTTACGCCAGATTTGACAGAAAGAATAATACCGCGATCGCCGTAGTTTTTAAGCTCGGCAGGCTGCAGAGCGCGCGGGCCGACTAGCGAAATATCGCCTTTTAAAACATTAAATAGTTGTGGAAGTTCATCGAGCGAGCTGCGACGCAAAAAACGGCCGAACTTCGTATAGCGAGGGTCGTTTTTGAGATAGTCACCTTGCTTGCGATATTTCTCAGATAGCTCAGGTTTACCCATTTTTTCAAAAGCTTCTTCTGGCGTTAGGCCGCTATATTCTGGCTTAATGCTACGAAACTTAAAGAGTTGAAATTCGCAATTAAACTTCGTGAGACGCGTATCTTTATAGATTGCAGGAGCGCGAGGGTCAATAATCTTTTGAATAATGAAAATAATAATCATTATCGGCAAAGCGATAATTGTTCCTATTAAGCTCAAGATGATATCTACGAAGCGTTTATAAACAATTGCGCCGCCGCTAAGTGGTGTGGTTTTAATCCGGATGATAGGCGTAGCCGCCAAAAAATCAACGTCGCGGCTGAGTGTAATGATAGAATCTTCGCGAGGTGAATAGTAAAAGAGAGCGTGACTATCAATAGCAAGCTTATTCATGCGCTCGATATCGGTGGCGCCGGTATATATAATTGCATCGGGCTTGAGACGCTTGATAGCAAGCTCAATATTTTCATAGACACGAGTTTTATTGCCCTCTGGAATATACTTTTCTTTAGTTACAACACCAACAAGTTTAAAGCCAGTATCTGGAGTGACGCCAGCAAGAAGTTGACGAGTATTATCACTATTTCCGACCACAACTGTACGAAGTGCACCCATGTTGTGACGCAAGAAGAAAATGCGCCCGAGGCCAATAATAAAACGTTCAATGATTAACGCGAGATAGCAAAAAATCGCGGCGTAGACTGCAATTATCTTGACTGGAAAGAGCGAATTATGCCCCGGAAAGGCACTGAAGAAAAAATCGTAGCTGATTATTGCCATCATAGCAATAATCGAGCCAATCAGCAGACGCCAACTAGTCAGGATGCGGCGACCGAGCACGCGGCGCGAATAAAGACCTAGACTCGCAAGGATTAGAATCCAAATCGGCACAAGCATGAGAGCTGAGAGTGCAAACTCTAGAAGCGACGAATCAAAGAAATATGGGCGCGGATCGATATGGACGCGATAATAATAAGCGAAAGAAAAAGATAAGATAATTGCGACGATATCGCCAAAGATTAACACCACGCGGTAAAGCAGACCCGGCTCTTTCTTCATTAATCTTATGATAGCACGTCTAGAGGTCGATTTCTAGAATGTCGGCGGCGCGCCTTAGAGTGCTAATTTGCTCTTCTAGGGCTTCACTTTCGCGCATAAGAGCTGATATGGTTTTTTGAGCATCAGAGGCTGCTAGGGCGTTTTTAGAAGCTTCTGGAGCATTTCCATCTCCGAGTGATAACTGAAAATTTGAGCTTGCAGCAATTCTGTCTTCGATTTGAGCTAATTCTTGATCTAATTCGGCAAGGCGCTGATTGAAAAATTTAACAGTTTCTTCATGAGTTTCAACTGGGATGATGCGCAAAGTACGGGCTTGATTTGGGAGTTTTTCAAGAAAGCCGGCCGCAACGCAGTTGTTGATATGCTCTGCTACAGCTGAGACTGAGCGCAAACGAAGTGCAGTCATAATTTCACGATAGCTAGGTGACATGTCGTGTTCTTCGGTGTATTCTTCAATAAATTTAAGAATTGCGGCTTGTTTTTTGGTCGGAGTCTTGGCTTTCATAAGTATATTTTAACAAAAAAGCTCCACCTCTTGGAAAGGTGGAGCGAAAAACATCTTAGTGATTATTTTTTGCGGGATACAGTCAAGAAGCCGTTGCGTGGGTTTTCGTTGACCTCGCGATCTTCTGGAAGATCACATGGGGTACCCTTCTCGTTTTTCTCGGTCTTGGTGAAGAAATAAATGGTCTGTGGTTTGCCGCCGCGGAGAGTAACTTCAGACTTGTGAAGGTAGTAAGTTACGCCTTTTGAGTTAGTGTGTTTGTAAGCCATTTTTAGCTTTCCTCCGTTATTTTGATACTTTTATCTTATAACCCCTGTTTTATAGGTGTCAAGGGGTTTAAATACAGAATATGTTTATTTTGCTTTTCCGTCAAGGTGTTTATGCTAATCTTTATAGAGGTGATTAGTGGTCGATTTTGCTGATTACAAAGAGTGCAATTTTAGCAATAGACCAGATAACGATGCGAATGAGAGCCCAAACTAGGAGAATGACACAAGAGAGAATGACGAAGCCAGAGGCGCAAGGATACCAGATAGGCGAAGAATAATCGTAACGATAGAGGTCGGTACTCGGGATTTCGGCCGTCTCGAAAATATCTATACTGCCAGAACTTGGGAACTTGGCGAGCTCTGAAGTCCAGCAATTAATATAGCGCTGATCTGGGTAGCGCCAGCCATAACGGCGACCTAGGGTGTCACAAATGTCTGAGACTTTGGAATAAATATTTCCGTTTGGATTAGTTGTGGCGCCTTGTTTATCGGCGGCTTCCTGGGCTTTCTTAATCTCAGCTTCGGCTTTTCTAGTGTAGCTTTCCTCAAGATAAAATGGTCCGGTACCAAAAACGATTTCTTGGGCGCCGTTTTTGTCGAGCACATTAAAAACAATATGCGTAGCAACAAATTCGCGAAGATTTTGCATATCTTCGACGAGCTGTTCGTCATCGGCGGCTTTATCCGAGGCGAGCACAGCATCGCGAAGCTCCGTCATCTTGATATGGTCAAAGCGCAAGAGCGTAGCTGAAACAAAGGCAAGGATAATCGCAATTAAAATAAGTTTCCAGGCGCGAATACGAAAAATACGCACAAAAAGGTTAGCCTTCTGCTTTTTCTTCCCTTTAGCCCGAAAACCACCCATATATATCTTATATTATAGTAAAATGTGGAATTTTTATCAAAATGCGTTATAAACTAGAATTATGAAAGTATACTTCTCTGGAATCTCTGGAACTGGAATTGGACCTTTGGCAGAATTAGCCTACGATGCCGGCTATGAAGTTTGCGGATCAGATTTAATGCGCGGCGCAATTGCGCCAGAAATAGATGAGCGAAATATTTCAGTGCATTACGGCGAGCAAACTGGCGAATTCTTGCACCAAAAGCAAGCGGAGGGCGTAATTGATTGGTTTGTTTATACTTCTGCTCTGCCAGCCGACCATGCAGAGCTCTTGGCGGCTCAGGAGCTTGGAATTCATACGAGCAAACGCGATGAATTCATTGCGAAGTTTATTGAAGATAAGAAACTTAAGATGCTAGCTGTAGCTGGAACACACGGAAAGACTACAACAACGGCGTTGCTCATTTATGCGTTTACTAGACTGGGGATTCCGGTCAGTTATCTGATTGGGACGACTTTAGGATGGGGACGTGGCGGCAATTACTCTACTGATGCGAAATATTTTATCTATGAAGCAGATGAGTATGATAGAAATTTCTTAGCGTATCACCCATTTGTGGCCGCAATTACTTGCGTAGACTATGATCACCCTGATATTTATCCAACACTAGGAGATTATCAAGGAGCATTCGCGCAATTTGAGGCCCAAAGTCAATATGTTGTAAAAAATACAACAGTTAATGAAAAGTTTACGCTAGTTGGCGAATTACGTCGTCGCGATGCGAGCATCGCACTGGAAGTTTTGCAGTATCTAAGATCTGTTGATGACGAAATAAACTGCTCTGATGAAGAAATTATAGCGGTTTTGAATGATTTTCCTGGCGCTGGACGTCGTTTTGAACGCATTGCAGAGGGCGTTTATTCGGATTACGGACATCATCCAAACGAGATTAAGGCAACAGTAGAGATGGCAAAAGAGCTACGCGATCGCGATAATTATACTGGACTTGCCGTAATTTATCAGCCGCATCAAAATACGCGCCAGCACAAGGTTCGCGATGGGTATTTGGACGCTTTTAATGGCGCCGACAAAGTGTTTTGGCTGCCGACTTATTTGACGCGCGAAGATCCAAATCTTGAGATATTAACGCCAGAAAATTTGATTTCTAATTTGAGAAATCCAGAAATTGCAGAGCCAGCAGAACTAAATGACGATTTGGCATCAAAAATCTTACAGCTTAGAAAACAAGGCTGGTTAATACTATTATTGACGGCTGGACCGGCCGACGGTTGGTTACGTAAGAATTTTGGCGATTAAGTTATTAGACCTGATCTTCGACCTCAGACGAGTCTTCAGACTCGTCTGTTGCTTCAATACCTAGTTGATGGTCTGAGAGTGGGTCGGTAGCAAAATCTTTTATGTAGTCGTCGGACTTTTTGCGCATTTGCTCAAGCTTTTGAAGATATTCGTCTAAAACTTTAGCATCAATTTCACCGTCTTCGGAGAAAGTTTCTTTAATATTCTTTTCGGTGTGGTGTTTTTCTTCATCAGAAATAAAGCCTGGTCGCGAGCGATCAAGATAAACGTCGCCAGTATCATGATAAATTTTTAGGCTTATGGAGGTCGTAATAATAGCGACAATCAGAGCGCCGATTCCCAAAATACAGAGATTACGGCCGCCATTTTGCGGAGCCTCACCCTGCTCGTCAAGTGACTGTTTTTTATGATTCTTAAAGAAAGTCATAGCGTCTCCTTAAGGTCTTTTACGGTCGCCGCGTGTTTATCTAGCAATTCATTAAGACGTTCGATACTTTCATAAACCGCGTCACGCTTGGTGCGAGTCTTATTAAGGTGTTTAGCGAAGTTGGTCGGATCGGCTTTGCAGTCAATTTTTAGCAGCGACTCAAGTTCTTGAGA
>SAMEA104315430__coassemble_636_pt1 | contig 14088 bp, 13 predicted proteins | sample SAMEA104315430__metabat2_low_PE_044 | metagenome-assembled genome bin SAMEA104315430 (sample SAMEA104315430) | gut metagenome | biome: Monkey gut; feature: monkey-associated habitat; material: faeces | place: China | collected 2013 | reverse complement strand
GGTGTACCAGAACAATCTAGCGCCATTTGCGCTTTTTTCTTGCAAAATTATACTTCTTATGTTAAAATCACGTCAAAGGTCTATAAAATAAAAAAGGAACACTATGCAAAAACAAAAGAATATCCAAGTTGCTCTCATTGGCGTCTTGGCTTTTGCAGTATTGTTTATGTCTGTGGGCTTTGCTGCCTATGCTCAGACGCTTAATGTCAACGGTACTGCAACGGTTGGCACTAATAAGTGGAGCGTCCACTTTAAAGAAAATAGCCTTCAAAAGGTCGACGGCGCCGTCGATGGTGAAAGTCTCACTCTTGATACCGCTACTACTACTGCCAATTTCAAAGTAAAACTCAATAAACCTGGCGACTACTACGCCTTTTCAGTTGACGTTATCAACGACGGTACTTTTGATGCCATTCTAAAAAGTATCACGATGACTCAACTCACCGAAGCTGAGGCTAAACTTCTCAACTTCTCGGTTTCCTATGATGGGACAAAATACACTTCTTCTGCTACCGATCTTATGGATACGCTTAATTACAATACCGGCAACAACGCCAAGAATGTAATTGTCCGCGTCGAATATCGCAAGGACATTGCCGCCGAGGATCTTCCTGCTGCTGATACCGAGGTTAGCCTCTCAGTCGCTCTTGGCTACGAACAGGGCTAAAATCTAGCAGAATCAAACGGAGGAGAGTATGACACGAAAGCTACGTCGAAAAGATACGCGCCATCCCGGCCTGATCTTTGCGTCTGTTACGTTAGTAATCGTTGGCATGCTCTCCTGTTTTTATGGTTTTCATACAGACAAAACCGTCAGTTTAAGTTACGATGACTCAAAGAGTGAAATCGATTACGAAGTCTGTAGCTTCGAAAATAGTAGCCCGCTCATCGGTAATTGTGCGCGTCGTGATGTCTACGTGGCGTACCTAATCGAATATATTACCGCAAACTATAATTATGTGGCAGATTTTTCGTCGCCGGTTTCTGGCGATTTATCCTATCAGCTAGTCGCTACGGTTACTGCGACTGAAAATTCCGATGGTGGTAGTTATGAATTTGGCACTCGCGAATATCCGCTAACCGAGGTTAGAACTAAATCCATCGAGAACTCGTCAAAGCTAGATATTAGCGAAGATATTAATATCGACTACGACAACTATGTCCAAATCATGGATGATTTTCGTAAACTATCTAGTACGGCTGACGGCACACTAGCTGTTGAGCTTCGCATTGATGGCAAAATCACGACCCATAATCTTCTGAAATATGTTGATTTCGACTCTGCGCTTCGTCTCGAATTTCCGCTTACGAAACACGACATTCGAATTGCAGCCACAGTAGAATCTGGCGACAATGTTAATAAAAACTATCGCACTGTCGTTAGCATCGATAATAGTTTTAAGCTTTTTGCGCGCTTGTTTAGTATTGCATCGTTCGTCGCATCGCTAATCCTGGCGCTTCTCGCCTATCAGTCGTACCACGAATATAACACTAAGCATTATTATGAATATAGTGTTCAAAAAATTCGCTCTGCTTATGATAATATTTTGGTTGATTTGCGCTCGCCACTCGAGCTTAAAAGCTATAAGATTCATGAAGTTACAGATTTCGATGAACTTTTAGACGCCTATAACACCGTACATCAACCAATTAACTTTTATCAAACCAAAACCGCCAGTCACTTTGTTGTCTTGAGTGAGCGTAATGCTTGGCGCTACACTTTAACTGCTTCCGACTATAAGATCCGTCGTTTAAAACATAAAAAATAATTTTGCATCAAAAAGCTATCGTTAATTTGACGAGAACGCGAAAAAATGTTAATATAATAAAATGCCAAAAAGTCAAAAGACCAACTCGGCTTCTCGTGCTTCCACGAAGAAACAAAAAGATTCTAAAAGCACACTTTTTGCAAAACTTCGTACTAAATATCATAATTTAGCTCCGCATCAGCAAGCCTCCCTGAAGAGAATCGCCATTCTAGTGGTGCTACTTTTGATTTTTATTGGCACTTATGTCTATCGTAAGTATAATGAAGCGCAAATCGTTTACTTTTCAGACGAGGAGATTAAGATTACCGAGATAGACAACTCAGTCAATCTCGTTGATTATACAGACGAAAACTTCTCAATGAAAATTCCCGAAGGCTGGAAAGTCGAAACTACGGGGCAGGCTGAGACTACTGCCATCTACGCCTATAATCCAGACGACAAACGCTTCGGCATTTATTATCAGCTTCAATCGAAGCCGCTCATGCGCAACTATGATGAACGCAATGTTTACCAGCGTTACGCTAATGTCGACTCGGATAAATACGGCGTTTACGCATATGCTCCCGTCATTCGCCTCGGCGATGTTGAAAGCTTCTATACTAGCTTTAACGCCTACACTGATAATATTCAATCCTACAAGGTAGAATTTGCGGATTTCCATTTTCCAAAGCTCACAGACTTCACCAAAACCGACATCTCGCAAAACAATACTAGCTTTGGCACTCAAGCTAAAGACGATACGACTCTGCGCGCAACTTTTACAACCGAAGATATTGCAAACCCGGACGACAAGCGTGGTGAGGGTATATTTACTGGCACTGTCATAAACTACAATTCTTCTGATATTGCCGGCTATTACATTGTCTATGGTGCGGCCTTTATTACGACACCAGAAGATCAGCTGGTCGCTTATCAACCTAGTTTAATCAAGTCACTCAAGTCGCTAAAGTTTACTGACGAGTTTAATCAATCGGTCATCGAAACGGAAACTTGGGATGAAAATGCCGCAAGCCCTAACGATATGTTAAAAGAAAGCGCTAATAATATCGCCAAACTTTGGAAAAATCGTAGCAGCAACTATGATTTAATTCGTCAAAAATATATCGACTCGCAAAATAACTACGAGCGCGTCTGGGACCTAGAAAATGAGAAAAGTTACCAAGCTTTCAAAGGTTTTATGGCGGGATATACCGGCAACCGTTTCCGCGCTGTCACTGATGAGGAATATGCTCGCGCCCCGTCTGGCGTAATTGAGTATAAGCCACTCACTCAAACCGAGAATTAGCGTCAATCTTATACAAGAAGAACGCTCTCTCGGTTTTTTGTGCGACTAGTCCTGGAATCTCAAAGCCCTGCGAAATCACAAACAGCGGCTTTTTTAATCTCGCACTTTCGTCTCTAATTTTTTTGGCAAACTTCATAATATCTCTATCCTCGCCAAATAAATAAACTACCGTTGTCTCGGCGGGGAACTTGCAATTAAAAATATTTCCCAAATCCACACGCGCATGTTTAAATTTACGCAGCCGAAATCTCGAAATTAAAACTAGAATCGGATTTAGTTCAATTCCATAAACTTTTGCTCCACACTTTGCGGCTGCTACGAGTACCGTTCCGTCTCCCGAGCCTAGATCTGCCACTAAGTCCTTGCGGCCTAGCCTATATAATTTTTTAAATACCTTCTCGGCCTCGCTTCGTAGGGTTGGCACATATGGCGCACCTGTAAAAGCAAAAAGTGCAAACAGAAAAAACAGCCCACAAACTATCCATCCCAAAATTCCAAACACGTTTTCCATAATATTATTATAAATAAGTCTTAAAAATTTGCATTTTTTATCATGTTTATGTTAAAACAGAAGTATAAGTCATTAAAACAAAAAGGAAAGTCTATGAAAAAGCAAAAAAATGCACAGATTATCATCCTCTCTCTCCTGCTTGCTGTTGTAATTTTTACAACAGTCGGTTTTGCGGCCTACACTCAAAATCTCAACATTGGGGGTACCGTCGCGGTCGAGAAGAACAAATGGAGTATTCATTTTGATCAAGATTCCTATCAGCTTGGCGACGGCTCCAAAGCTGTTAAGGTCGATATGTTATCTGATACTAACATTAAGTTTGCCTCTACGCTCAGCAAGCCGGGTGACTACTGCACTTTCTCGATTCAAGCGGTTAATGACGGTACTTTTGATGCGGTTTTGAATCAGCTTGAGATGTCGCCACTTTCTGCCGAGCAGAGCAAATATCTTACCTATACTGTTAGCTATGGTAGCGCAAGTTTCACAAGCACTAATAATACGCTTAGTACTGCCCTAAACAAGGGTGCCAGATCTAATGTGCTCGTCCGTGTCGAATACGTTGCTCCAACTAACCCCACTGACCTCCCGTCAAGTGACGCTACAGTCAATCTAAGCCTAAAGTTAGTTTACAATCAGGCCTAATATGTCAACTGCCGTCAAGGCCAATCGAAAAGTCGTAAATAGTATCTGTGCTGGCTTTTTGATTGTTTTGGCGGCTTTATTTGGGCTTGGTCATAATCTCGACCAAGTTTTAAAGCTTTGGCTTCTCGACTTTGCACTTGTAGCTATCTTCATTATTGCATTATGTCTACTTGGTAAACGCAAAGATAATCATTTTGCGCGCAACATGCTGACGCGCAGTATTATTATCGAACTCATCTGTTATGGTCTAATAATCTATATTCTTGGTTTATTCTTGGGATTTAATCGCGGTTTTAGCCTTAATTCTGCTCAAAGCATCTTCTTAAACTTCCTTCCGTCATTACTTTTAACTATAGTTATTGAGCTCTTGCGCTTTATTATTGTCGCTCCACATCACAAATCCAGACAAAGTGTTGTAATATTTACAACACTTTCAATTCTAACTTATATCTTTATCGAGCTTTCCGCTACTATTCCACAAAATTCCGAACAAATCTTTATCTTTTCTTGCGTAACTCTTATTCCAGTCATCACACGCGAGGTTCTTTCGAGCTTTATCGTATATCGCATTGGCTTGCTACCGGATCTAGTTTATCGCCTAAGTATTTTCCTTTATTCTTACATTTTGCCTATTGTGCCAAATCTTGGCGACTATCTTTATGCAGTCTCGAGCGTAGTTTTGCCATTCATTATCTTTCTTAGTGTCAACAAATACAGCATCATTGACGAAGATGACCGCAGGGGAGTCAAAGCTAATTATAAGTTCGCTATTGGACTCGTACTTGTTTTTATCGCAGTTCTCGTCGGCCTTATCTCTGGCATTTTTAAATATCAGCTTATTGCTGTTGCCTCCGACTCTATGGTCCCGACTTTCTCGCGTGGCGACGCCGTGCTTATTGAAAAGCTAAACGCTAGCGAAATCCAAAACGGTGATATACTAGTATTTAGAAGAGACGGGTTAATCGTTACTCACCGCGTTACTTCTGTAGAGTTAAGAGACGGGACCTATTATTTTACGACTCGCGGCGACGCAAATGCCGATGCCGACTCGACCGAGGCCAGCGATCAGCAGGTCATTGGTCGCGTCCGTCTAGTTGGTAAATATATTGGTTATCCAACTGTCTTGCTCAATGAAATTTTTAATAAAGGAAAATAAATGCGACGAATCAAAGAATTTATTGAAAACTACGCCATCGCATTTGCGCGTTTTGGTTTAGTCTCCGCTGCGATACTATTTTTCGTCGGCTCAATCGGTGCAATCTATTCATTCTGCGACAAAAATGAGCACACTCTAAAATACGACGAAACTAACTCGAAAATTGATTACAGAGTAAACTTGCTCAAAAACAATAGCTACTCCGAGTCCTATCTTATTGGCGCACCGGGTCGTAGCTATATTACGAATCTTATTGATACTATCGATCTCGATTACGATTACGAGCTCAACTTCGACCAACCTGTTGTCGGTAATCTTGAATATCAGCTTGTCTCTGTCTCGCGTGCCGACAAAATCGACGGCAGCGTCAAGACAGAACTTTGGTCTAGCACGCCGACCAATATTACCGATAAATATACCATTCATGTCAACGGTTCGGCCGTAGAAATCGCCGCCAATACCAAAATTGCTTACGAGGACTATGTCAAGCAACTCAGCGTTCTCGAAGCCGAAGCGCGTGGCGTCGCTATGAAAGGCTCGCTCAATATCGCCATGGTTATCTCTGGCAGCCTCAAACCAGCTGGCTTCGATCAATCACAAGCTTTTGATACGCGCCTCGATTTTACTATTCCGATTGCTAACAATTCTTCCGTCGAAGCTAAGACCGCTCTCAAAAATGGCGCTGCTACGCTTTCCGAGATTCCAGCCAGCATGACTTTTTCGCATATTATCATTGCTATTGTTTCTATTCTTGTAATTCTGCTTTCTTTCGCTGTGCTTCTAGGTTATCTTTATGCCAACAGCTATCGCAATCACAAATATCCATACGAAGAGAGCATTCGAAAACTTCTTTCGGCTTATGATGGCATTATTATTACTATCAAAAAAGCGCCATCCTTCCGTGGTATTGATGTAGTTGACGTCGACGATTTTGATCAACTGCTCGATCTCTACAATTCTATCCATCAGCCCATCAATCACTATAAGATTCGCAGTGTCAGCTATTTCGTCATTGTAGACAACAACCGTGCTTGGCGTTACACTGTCGACAAGAAAGATTTTAAACAAAGTGCGAAAAAGACTAAAAACTAGCCCCAACTTTAAGCTCGTCGCCATTTGTGCTGCGCTTGTAATTGCGACGCTGTCTTTTATGACGGTTGGTTTTGCGCGTTATAATCGCATTTTGGATATTGCTGGCGACATCGACCTAAAACCGCAGGGCAAGGTCTATATCTCCAATGCTGTTTTTCTGGATGGCAAAAATGTTAGTAGTGATCCAAAGTTTACTGACACTACGGTCGACTTTGGCCTCAAAATCTTCGCAAGTCAAAACCAAACCGAGTACTATGCAAATTATGAAGTTACGCTCACGAATGATACATTCTACGATCAGACTGTTTCGGTTGACTATTGGGAGACTCAGTTCGCCGACAATAGGGGTAATCCCGTTGATGGTATCACGGCTGAATATGAGCTCTCTGGCGTCAAGAATGGCGACATCATCAAGCATGGCGATTCGTTAAAATTTAACGTGCGCATCGTGTTTGAAGCTACCAAAACCGGTAATTTTAACGTTACCTCCGGTATTGAAGTTAATTTCTCTGAAACCAACAAAGGTTTCTTGCTTGCCTATGTCAAAGAGCCACTTACTGGCGATTTGCGCAGTCCAAACACTTCAGCTGCCTTTACGATTCATGTTGCTAATTCCTTCAGTTATGCCAAGATCTTCGACCTGTCATTAGTCAATAATTCAAAGTTCACTATGTCGCCAGCTCCAGGCCAATCGCTTAGCGATATTACCATTCCAGCCAATAGCGAGGCGGACTATATTGTTTATGTTAGCGTCAATGGCGTGCAAGATTTTCCGTCCGTCTATGAACGTGCCACAATCAATATGACTTCTAGTGGTTCTAACATGAATGCTGGGCGCATTACGCTCTATGTCGACCAGTCGATTATCTATACCGATCATGAGTCGCCTCAAATCTCCAATGTTAAGCTCACGGCGATCAACGCCGAAGGCGAAGCGCAAGTTACTTGGGATGCGACTGATGACGTAACGATTAAAGATTTTACGGTTCAAATCGTAGATGCGAGTGGTAATATTGTCCAGACCAAAACCACTGCTGATGACACTACTACTATTAGCTTCCAGGGGCTTGAGGCTGGTGAATATTACGCCCGTGTCTACGGCGAAGATTCGCTCGGTAATATTGCGACAGCCGATCAAATCGCGGCTTGTAGCACCGCTGCGGGCGCCTGTTCGCGTTCCGATACGGTTAATTTATTATGGCGTTATGCGGTTACAGAACATCTTACGCAGGTAACTAGGTCTAGTGGCGAATCCACTGTAGTTCGTGGCGAAACTTATAGCGCCAAATACACAACTGGTAGTCTTTTTCGCAGTCTTCCTGATACAATTATTGTTAAAATGGGCGGCCGCGAGCTGGTCGCCGGCACCGATTATACCTGGTCTAAAAACACTGGCTCGCTTTCTGTTCCAAATGTTTCTGGCGACCTCGACATTACAATTCAGTCCGCCGGCTGCCTAACTGCTGGCACGCAAATTCTATTAGCCGACGGCACCACTAAAGCTATTGAAAATATTACCTACAACGATTTGCTTGCGGTCTGGAATCACGAGACTGGTCAACTTGACGCTGAATATCCAATCTGGATCGAGCAAGAACATCAGACTGTCAGCTATCGCAAAATTCAATTTAGCGACGGTAGTGAGCTTAAAACCGTTATGAACCACGGTGTCTTTGACGTTGATAAAAACCTCTTCGTCTCGGTTGCCGATCGCGAGTTTACGCCAGGCACTAATGTCTATAAGCTCGTTGACGGTAAACTACAATCAGTGCGCGTCGAAAGTATTTCTATTGTGCATGAAACGGTAAAATATTACCATGTTGTCTCGAGCCGTTACTTCAATGTTATTGCTAACGGCATCGTAACTACTGACGGCACAGTTGCAACTTCTAATCTTTTTGGCTTTACGGATAATTTGCGCTGGCCAGAACAACGCTATGCTTATCTTGCTCAACCGAATAGTACTTACGACTATGATAAATTTGCCGACACTGTTCCAGAATATATGTTTGTCGGCGCCCGCATTGGCGAGATTAAACTCTTGACTGATGCTGGTTTTCTCGGGCTTGATGATTTTAAAGATTACTTGCGTACCAACCAGGTCTCGCCTATCATGTGGCGCCATCCCGAGAGCAGAGTAATCGCAAATGATCTGCAAAATTTTGACACTAAGCGCCTTCTTGTACCTAATTCTGTCGGCCGCCAGCACGTCTGGCCAGTCTCTTTCGGTGATTTTAAGACTAGTATTATTGAGGGTAGAGAAGTTATTCTACCAACCCAGCCTGACGTCAAATTCTGGCGCAATTCCATCGACGGTAAACTTTATCATCCCGGTGATCGCGTCAAAATCATGTGCGGCACGCATTTTGCGCCAGTAAAATAAGTAGATACTTGCAAAAATCCTAAATCTTTGCTATAATAAGTAGAGATTTGGCGATATGGGTCAGTAGCTCAGCTGGTTAGAGCATCTGCCTCTTAAGCAGAGTGTCGTGGGTTCAAGTCCCACCTGACTCACCACAGGTAATTTGACCTGATTTAAGCCAGAAATCAACGTTTGAAACGGTTCTTTATATCTGTAAAGGACCGTTTTTTGTTGGTCAATTTCGAGGTTCAAGAATATTTTTCGGGCCAAAAGGTCCATTTGAAGCATATCGGCCGCTCTCATCTGTAAATCTAGCGAATTTAGGGGGTTCAAAAAATTTTCGGCAGTTAGCTTTAATTTGCTTGGATCCACGATTTTCTCGTTAATTTCCGTTAGTTTATCGTCCATTGTCGTTTCGGCAATCTTCTTTCCGATAGACACTACCGTATTGAATTCCTCGAGTATTTTCGCGTTCCAGCACAGCCTCGTCTGACTCTCCATCTTCAACTTTTCATCTAGGAAAACTCCCATGCGCCAAAGACTTCTTTATTGCCAGTTGAACGTTTTGCCAAAAAGAATCGTCCGTCCTTTTCTATTAGTGCGACTACTACTGTTTTTATATTGTTGCTCCTTGCTTAATGGTGTCTTTGTAAAAATAATCATCAGCAATTTTGTCGAGCTGTCGTTTTATTTCGCCAAAATTAGCATCCAGGTTCAAGGTTTTCACAGATATTCTATTTCCGCCAGTAGAGAAGTCGGCACTCGGAACAATGTCACTATCAGTTTTGGCGTAGAGTAGCATGCCGGCTACTTTACCGCTATTTGTTTTGTCTTCGTTTTTAACGTAGGTGTAAATTTGATATAAGTTACCATTTATTAAGGTGTTCTTGTCGAACTGTTGCTGCATATTCTTCGAATAGTATTTTGCGTCGATAATCAAAGTTAAGCCATTGTAGCGTAGCGTGATGTCTGATTGCATCTTCGGCAAAAACTTGATAACCGGATCTGCAAAGTCCTCGTCTAAGTTCCATTTAATCTCTGCCGCATTTGCTGAGAGTTTACGGTGATGCTGCTTGTAGTATTCCAGGATGAACTTTTCGTAAACTTTCGCCATATTGTCATCGGAAAATGCCATAACTTTCTTATTGCCGCTATTGTGAGACATGATTGACCCTGTATATACGAAATAACAAATATTTAAAAGCATCTCATAGGACTTATTATTCCTTTGGAATCTTAGCTGTGACCATTTTACGTCCGAAAGATTTATATCGCTTACTTCACTAAAGAAGCGTAAAATACTACGTAGTTTTAGTCGTGTTTCGCGCTTTACGCTTTTTTCTTTTGTCAAGTTAAGCAGGGTTGTCTTAATGATTTGATTGAATACGTTATCAACCGATAATTCGTCATGCTCGCAATTTAATGTTTGGATATCGTTTTTCGCGCGTAGCTTAATTGTGTTTGTTAGATCTAACTTTCCGCGCAATATCTTCAAGTCTTCATCTTTTAGGATGTATTCCTTATGCAGCCCGCGTTTTAATTGTTGCGAGACGCCTATATGAATAATTGACGCAAAAAGGTCCTGCACGTTCTCGAATGGTTCGGTTTCTATTTTCTTATAATTCGTCTGCTTCAAAACCTGGAACGCATAAGCGAGCATGTAGTAAACATTTCGAATGATGATGGTTTTCTTATCAATCATTAAATACGCTCGTTAGGATACCTTCCCATTTTTCATATTTTGCTTTATCGTCAAACCAATACTCGGAGAGTGTTGGCAGGATGGCGTGATAGATTACGTCTTTTAGCCATTCTGTAGTCACTTCGCTTTGATTGCAGAAGTAGCTGTGACCTATACAAAAACCGCTTCCAAGGGAATCGTCTTTACGAATCTCTTCATTAAGTTCAATCATTCGCTTAATTACTAAGTCGAACAACTCATTGTGTGCTCTTGCGCAATAGTCTGAAAAACTCTTTGTTTCAAAGGCTGGTTTGAGTTCTTTGAAATTGAAGCGTCGGCGTAGAGCATAGTCGATTAGTGCCAAGCTTCTGTCAGCCGTATTCATCATGCCGATAATATAGACATTTTTTGGCACGCTGAATTGCTTGTCTGGCGAATATGCAAGCGTGACTTTCTTGCCGCGATAATCGCTCTCGATCGCCATCAATAGCTCGCCGAAAATCTTGCTTAGATTACCGCGGTTAATTTCGTCGATAATGAAGAAAAACTTCTGATCTGGGTTATTTGCCGCTTCTATACAGAACTTGTAAAATACGCCGTTTTGGAGCCTAAAGCCGCCGTTTTCTGTCGGCTTATAACCCATCACGAAATCTTCGTACGAATAGTTTTGGTGGAATTGAATAAAGCCGATACGGTTAGGGTTTACTTCGCCCATAATCGAGTAGGCAAGCTTTTCTGCGACAAACGTTTTTCCTACGCCCGGTGCACCCTGGAGGATGATATTTTTCTTGTAGAGAAGCATGCTCTTTAAGTCGTCATAATCTTCGCCATCCATGTATACTTCGGCTAGGAAATCGTCTCGGTTGTATTTTTGGTATTTCTTTTCCTCAACTGACTTAACCGGATTATCTTCGCGAATGAGATCTAATAGAACTTCGGCCTCATCATTTGTTACTTTGAACAGTGAGCCTCGATGCCGTTTAAGTGGTTGCATTTCTTTTAGCTCTGATATATCTTTAAAGTCTTCGTAAGAAATTGGATTTACGAATTGCTCAATTTTTTCGAATTCTATTTCTTTGCCGTCAGATTCCTTAGAAACCTTTGCCATAGAAATAAGCTGCATTGTAGGTCTTGATTCATAGCAAAAAACAATATCGCCTTTCCTTGCATCTCTGAAGTTGGCGGGGATTTGCCTTGGATTACCATTTTCATTGACTACGGTATACGTCTGAGTGCTACCAACTGCCCATTCGGAAACAGACCATATCTTAGGATTAGCAACTAGCCACCAATAACGTCTTTCGCCGTTGTCTTCTTCGTTCTTTTCATATAATGGAATGTGGCTTAGGTCGATTTTGTCTAGCGCCTCGCTTATCTCTTCGCGAAGTTTCCATTTATAGGAGCCCGGTTCATCGCTTTCTGCGGCCTTCCCGTAGAAGATGACTGGGAAGAAATTGCTGTACCCATCAGGGAAAGTAGGTTTATTGACGTTGGTATTATTAATGATTCTTTCGCAGGTGCGCGTTGTAAGCATATTGTAATGCTGTGCAGTATCGCCGTATTTGTCGGCAATCTGCTTACATGTCGCCTCGCCACCAAAATCCTTAAAACGGGCAACTAAGGCTAAACTTGCATCTGGAAAAATTTCTGGGTTATTGAGAATACTAGCCCATTCTTCTACTGAGACGCCTGGATCGTATTCTTCTTTACTCGGCCACCACCCCGGCTCTTCTTGCTTCAAATAGGTCTTAATGAAGAAAACAACGTCGATAGTAAGGGTAATAAGTTGTGGATCTGGATAAGAATCTTCTGCTAATTTTTCGTCTAGTAGCTGACGTAATTCTGGATCCTCACGTAGTTTTTGCGCAATCTCATTATATAGCTCGATGGATTTTTCCAAATTTACTGGATCTCCAGCCTTTGGAATGAAATCGCTTTTCAGCACTTCGGCAACTCTCTTACATTCTGTAAACTTGTAAATATAGTATTTATCTGGGTACATTAACCAAAGGTAGGTGCTGATAGAGTTTTGGTCTTGGAAATGGTTAATCCATTTATCTGCTCCATACGTAGAGCGTAGGCGCTCAGCTTCCTCGATAAAGTAATTAACTCTGTCAGTCAAATTGCGGCTTTCGTCAAAAAGGACGACAAACATATTGCGAACGGCTTCCGGTTCCGTTTCCGCAGCTAGCTCTTCAATCATTGCTTTTGGAAAACGATGTGCTGAAGAAAGAAGATTAAAGCATTTATCTGTAGCTTCTTTGAACATTTCTCCGAAGTTTTGCGCATTTATATCCCAGTGTTCCTGAAACCATTTAACGGCTTGCCACTTGAATTCTTCGTTCTTCTTGAAATGCTCCAAGAAATAAGGTTTATAGTTAGCTATAACTTTATCAAGTTCGCCGTAATTGATCATAGTTTCCTCCGGAAGGATTATAAATATTTCTACTATTAATTATAACATTCGCGGCAAGTTCTAGTGCTTTTGAGACAACTATTTCATCATAGTTTTCCACAAGTTTCAATAGGCCCAAAATGATAAGATCCGTCAGACGTCCACTTGCGTTGTAGTGGATAGGGGAGTATTGCTTTATTTTGGTTTTATTGTGCAATTTGGTTATATTTCACCGATTGTATACAATCGGTGTCACCACTGTAAGCACCGCTTGTAAACAAGCGGTTAAGCAGCACTTTTTCCATTAAAAATATTCACTTGCAAACGAGTGGAGCCACCTGTTAGAGTTAGCTACTAAATTAACCGTTATTTTACATTGTTTTCTTCAATGACATTGTAGGAATAAGCTATTTCTTTACATTGGTTCAATGTTCACTTCTTTGTGATTCCTGATTAGAACGTAACATCTACTAAAACAGGGTAGTCCTTCTTCGGTATGATCTTTGTCTTAGGGTTATATTCTGGATGCAGAGCTAGCCAATCAACTACGCAATAGAGGCGGCGCGTCATAATAAAACCTCGGAAGGCCTAGCTTTACCGGGGATTTTTATGGGTAGAGACTATGGGGAGTCGCTCTAAACTTTGCGTTAAAAACCAATGAAAATGGACATTTTAAACGCAAAATCTATACAGAGCCCTATTAAGACGCCCCTAAGACTTTACATCCCTCTCTCAATCTGATATAATTATCAGTAATTATGAAAACATCAATCCAACCTAAAGATTATCGCTTTGTTGTGTTTGCCGATGAGCAGGCAAAGTTTTCTTTTCTCACTCGCTCGACTGCCAAGTCAGAGGAGACAATCAAGTGGACGGATGGCAATGAATATCCACTCGTAAAAGTTCAGATTTCGAGTGCTTCTCACCCATTCTTCACTGGTGAAGAGAAAATCATCGATACTGAGGGTCGTGTTGATCGCTTCAAGGCTCGCTCCAAGAAGGCTGCATCACTCAAATCCGCTCTCAGCAACAAAGCTATCAAGGCCCAAAAAGAGGCTATCAAAAAAGCCGAAAAGGAAGCCAACAAATAATAAAATTCCCCTCCAATCGCTGGAGGGGGGATTTTTTATCTCTTATCTTTCCACCAATCGCGCCCATATAATTTGCGCGTCATATCCTCAAGTCGCTGCGTGCC
>SAMEA104315430__coassemble_632_pt1 | contig 14142 bp, 14 predicted proteins | sample SAMEA104315430__metabat2_low_PE_044 | metagenome-assembled genome bin SAMEA104315430 (sample SAMEA104315430) | gut metagenome | biome: Monkey gut; feature: monkey-associated habitat; material: faeces | place: China | collected 2013 | reverse complement strand
AAGAGATGGATGAAGCGACGGTAGAGCGCTTGGTTTTTGCGACGCTTGAAGATGATCAGAAGCAAATCTTGATTAAAGATAAAGAGTTTGATTATTCTTTCTCGTTTGGTGATCTAGGACGTTTTCGCGTAAACGCCTTCCACGAGAAGGGGAATATTGCCGCGGCTTTTCGCTTGATTCCAAATGAAATTCAGTCAATTAGCGAACTTGGTATGCCGCCAATTGTAGAATCGTTTGCGGAATACCCACGTGGACTCGTGCTCGTGACGGGACCGACAGGTTCAGGTAAGTCGACGACGCTTGCTGGCTTGGTTGATAAGATTAACCGCGAGAAAGCCTCGCATATTATTACGATTGAGGATCCGATTGAGTTTACACACAAGTCGCATCGCTCGGTAGTAGTTCAACGTGAGGTGCATTATGATACTTACTCGTTCTCGGCGGCGCTTCGCAGTGCTTTGCGTCAGGACCCAGATGTAGTATTGATTGGTGAGATGCGTGATCTCGAGACGATCTCGGCGGCAATCACGATTGCAGAAACGGGACACCTTGTATTTGCAACACTTCACACTAACTCAGCGGCGCAGAGTATTGATCGTATGATTGACGTCTTTCCGCCACATCAGCAACCGCAGGTGCGCTCGCAGCTTTCAAACATCTTGATGGCAATTTGTGCGCAACGCTTGGTACCGGCAATCGGCGGTGGTCGTGTAGTAGCGGCTGAGATAATGATTGCGAATCCGGCAGTTCGCTCAGTGATTCGCGAGGGTAAAACGCACCAGCTAGATACAATTATTCAGACAGGCGCAGATCAGGGTATGCAGACAATGGACCGTACTTTGGTGAAATTGGTGCAATCTGGCCAGGTGACCTATGATACGGCACGTGAATTTGCAGTTGATTTGCAAGAATTCGATAGGTTAGCAAGGGGATAATTATAGATGAAGCGATTTACCTATAAGGCAAAAGAGCAAGGCTCATCCAAAGTAATTAAGGGTACTATTCAGGCAGAATCGGAACGTGCTGCCGGTAAGCTTTTGATGGATCGTGGATATATTCCAGAATCCATTCGTGATGAAGCTGATGGCGTGATGAAGAGTAAAAAAGTCTCAGCGAACGCGCGCATTACGTTTACGCGCTCGTTCGCGACTTTGATTGGTGCAGGTTTGCCGTTGGCGCAATCTTTGCGTACGGTAGCAGAGCAAACTGACGATGCGCCGATGAAGGCTTTGATTGAAGAAGTTTTGGCGGATATCGAGGCGGGTCGTTCGCTTGGTGACGCTTTCTCGAAGCATGATGACGTATTTAGTAATGTTTACTTGGCGCTGATTCGCGCTGGTGAGGTTTCTGGTACACTCGATTATAGCTTGAAGCGTATTGCTGAGCAGGAAGAGAAGGATGCGAAGACGAAGAGCGCGATTATTGGCGCTATGACTTATCCATGTATTGCCCTCGCAGTGATTCTCGTAGTCTTTATTTATATGATGGTGTCGGTCGTGCCTGAGGTGGAAAAGTTGTATGTGTCTGTGAATGAGGAATTGCCGAAGATTACGGAAATTTTAATTGGTATTAAGAACTTTATTATTAATCAGTGGTATATTGCGCTGCTTATTGTGGGCGTGATAGTATTCTTGATTGATCGCTTCCGTAGAACGGACATGGGTATAGAGTTTATGGCGAAATTTAAACTAAATGTGCCGATGTTCGGTCAGTTATTTAGGACGCTATATATGGCGCGTTTTGCGCGTACGGCACAGATTTTGTTATCAACTGGTGTTTCGGTGCTCGATACTTTGAATATTTCAGCGGAGGCTATGAACAATGTAGTGGTTGAAAGATCGATTATGTCGGCGGCCGAAAAGGTGAAATCTGGTAAGCCGTTCTCTGAGGCGATTCGTGATCAGCCATATATCTTGCCATTGATTCCGCAGATGTCAGCGATTGGTGAGCAGTCTGGTAAGATGGATGAAATGCTTGGCAAAGCTGCGCAAGTGTATGAGGATGAGTTTGACGAAAAGGTGGCTGGTATTTCGAAGATGATCGAGCCAATTATGCTTATTCTGCTTGGTGGTATTGCGGGCGTTTTGGTGGCTGGCGTGCTATTCCCGATCTATGCACTCGTCGAAAAAATTAGCTAAAAATTAACTAAAAATGCACTTGATTTTAGCATAAGCATTAATTATACTGATAGTAAATGCAATTTTGCAGTTGGTGACAGCCCAGGGGCTCTGGGAAATCCAAAGTAGAGTTGCCAATTGCAAAAATAAAAAAGGAGCATAAAATGACAAAACAAAATAAAAAAGGCTTTACGATCATTGAGGTCGTGTTGGTTCTTGCCATCGGTGGTCTTATCTTCTTGATGGTATTCATCGCATTGCCAGCTTTGCAGCGTTCTCAGCGCAACACTCAGCGTGAGGATGACTTGGCTCGTGTGCTTACTGCTGTTAACGACTATCAGACCAACAACTCCGGTAAGACACCTTTCGAAGATAATAATGTCAACCCTAACTTCTTGAAGCGCTATGTCGATGAGGAAACTCAATATGACGCTACTAAGCCTATTACTGTATGTGGTGACCAATTTAAGGATCCAGATGGTGAATGTTACCAGATTCAGTGGAAAGGCTCCGGTAAAAAAGGTGATGTTGGCAAGGCAACTGGCCTAACAGCCTTTGATCACACATTCTATGTATATACCAACGCTGGCTGTGGTGACCTTGAAGGTACCTACAACGTCGGTACTGGTAAGCGCCAAGTTGCTATCTTCTTCGTAGAAGAGGGTGGTGCTGTTGCTTGCAACGACAACCACTAAAATTAGTTGTCAATAAAAGCCTCCGGGGAGCCGGGGGCTTTTTGTTGGGCTTTATAGTGCTAAACCAATTAGCATAAGCTGTGATAAGATAAGTATATGAAGATATTTGTGGCGGTAATGTTGTTTGTGATTGGCACGATGATGGGGTCGTTCGCTTGCTGTCAGGTTTGGCGTATAAAGAAGCACGATAAATCAAAGCGTTCGCATTGTATGAAATGTAAGTACCAGTTGAGATGGTATGACAATATTCCGATAGTGAGTTGGCTGGCGCTTAGCGGTAAATGTCGCAAGTGCAAAAAGCCGATCGGATGCATGGAGATTTTAGCGGAGCTTCTATTGGGAATCATGTTTGTGGCGAGCTTTTTGTTGTGGCCGCGATATGATGTGTTGATGGCGGGAAATCCATGGGAAGTGGCGCGCTTTGCCACGTTCTTGATGTTATTGGTGGCGCTCACGATTTCGTTTATCTTTGACTTGAAATGGAGTGAGCTTCCGATGGCGTCGCTGATTGCGGGAGGCGTGCTTGGCGCTGTGATGTTAGGTATAAATGTGACAGAGGCGGTTGTGGCTGGCATTTTTGGTTGGTCGATGGCGATCTCGATTTTTGGAGCGCTAATGATTTTGCCGGGTTTGTATTTTGTGATGTATAAGATTAGCAGTGAGCGCTGGGTGGGGAGTGGTGACTGGATTTTGAATATTGGGCTAGCGTTGGCGCTTTCAGATTTTTGGTTGGCGATTTTTGCGATGTTCTTGGCAAATTTTTTGGGATGTATTGCGTTTTTGCCGGGAGCGATTAGCAGAAAAGATATGAATATGAAGATTCCGTTTGGGCCGTTTTTGATTGCGGCGTTTTGGATTATTTATATGGCGCAGAATTTAGTTTTTAATTTGGTAGCTATTTAAAATGTACGTTTCGGATTTAGCATTAGATTTCGTGGAGTCGCTAGAAGTTGAAGGCGGGCGCAGTCGCAATACGACGCGAAACTATGAGTTATATTTAGCGCGATTAACGGAGTTTGGCGGCGAAGAGTTAAAACCAAAAGATATTACGCCAGAATGGCTGAGAAAATACCGTTTATGGTTGAATCGTTACGAAACGTCGCAAGGAAAAGGTTTGTCGGTAATGACGCAGGCTTATCATTTGATTGCACTGCGTGGATTTTTAAAATATTTAGCAAAGCGGAATATAGAGTCGTTGCCGCCGAGCTTAGTGGAGTTGCCGCGTACGCATCGAGCGCAAGTAACGTTTTTGCATGTGGATGAGATTGAGCGAATTTTGGCCGAGGTCCCCCTGGATACAGAGACGGGTTTGCGCGATAGGGCGATATTGGAGTTGCTTTTTTCGACGGGACTGCGTGTGTCAGAGTTAATACGGCTTAATCGTGATTCAATAAACTTAGATCGTAAAGAATTTGTGGTGCGTGGAAAAGGTCAAAAAGATAGACCAGTTTTCGTGTCGGACTCGGCGGCGATGGCGATTGCGGATTATTTGGAAGAGCGCAAGGATAGCTTGCCAGCTCTGTTTTTGAATAACTCAAAAAATCAGCCACCGGTTGGCACGACGGGTGATTATCGTAGACTGACGCCACGTAGCGTGGAGCGTATCGTTGAAAAATATGTACGAGAAGCAGGAATTACGAAACATGTGACGCCGCATACTTTGAGGCACTCTTTTGCGACGGATTTATTGATGAACGGGGCGGATTTACGCTCCGTGCAAGCAATGCTAGGGCATTCGGATATTTCGACGACGCAGATTTATACGCATGTGACGGATATGCAACTTAAAAATGTGCATGAGAAATTCCACAGCGAGACCGATTAGTTCTTATGGTAAAATTAAGATAGAAGAAAATAGGAGAAATATGCAAGAGAACGAAAATCCATTTGGTCCACAGCCAAATCTTGATGCGGCACCAGCACCAGAGGCGTCGGCACCAGTAGTTGACCAGCCCGTGGCGCAGCCAGTGGTTGATGCGGCGGCTCAGTCGGCAATAGGCGTGGCGGCTCAACCCGCAGTAAATACGCAACCTGCAAGTGCTCAACCTGTAGCTGATGCGCCAGTAGTCGGAAGTAATACTAAAAAGCCTAGTAAAGGTTTGATTATTGGGATTATCGCGGGCGTAGTTGTAGTAGTGGCGATTATTCTTGGCATTATCTTTATCCCAATGTTGTTTGCGCCTGATTATGAAGATGCAAATGAGAAAATAAGCGCATTTCATGATGCGGTTAACGAAGTTAATTATGGCGATGGATGTTCGAGCGTAGGTAGCGAGTTTAGCGATAAAGACGTAGACGATGAAAAATATGAGAAATACGCCACAAAGTGTCTTGAAGAACTCGAAGAGATGAATAATGCACTAAATGAGCTTGGGAAGTCGACCGGCGTAAAGAACGATAAGGAGCATAAAGAGCTCTTTGATAAGCTGAAAGCTTCTCATGACACTGTGGTGCCAAAGATGAAAGATTATGTTGAATTAAGCAAGGCTTCGCATAGTTTTGTAGCAAATACGCGCTATATTTCTAATGTTGAAAAGATTACTGATACGCAAATCGACAAAATGACCGAAAAGATGTCTAGCTCTTCGAATAAGATCGCCAAAGAATATGGCCCGAAATTGAATGCTGCCTTGAAGGCTTACGTGAAGGCATACAAGGCGTATAAGAATGCCTTGAATGATAGCAGTTATAGTTATTCGAAATATGCCGAATACCGTGATGCCTACTACGAAAAGGAGGAGGAGTTCGAAGAAATTGCGGATAAATTTAGTAAAGCAGTAGAAGAAGAGTATACTGACGCAATCGAGGATGAAGGTGATAATTTGACCGATATCGCGAACGAGCTTGAAGAAAAAATCTTTAGGAAATACTTGGATTCCGAGTAGAATAATGGCTAGCATTTCTTAGAGGTGCTAGCTTTTTGTAACAGATTAGATTATAATCGTAAAAAGTGAGTCCCGACAGGGAGAAGGAATTTTATGGCAGAGAAGAAAGCTGAGCAAAAAGCTGAGGCGAAAAAGGCAGAAGTAACGGCGGCAAATATCTATCTCGATAAAAAGAACGACCCAATGGTTCAGCGTACTTTAATTATCTTTAAACCAGATGCAGTGCAACGCGGAATTGTGGGTGAAATCTTGAGCCGTTTTGAGCGTGTGGGGCTAAAAATTGTTGGTGCTAAGATGGTAAACCCTGATCAGGACCAATACTATGCACACTATGAAGGCATTTCGAAGATGATTTCGCGTCGTGGTCAAAAAGCTTTTGATGTAACTCTGAAGTTCATGACATCGGGTCCAGTGATTGCGATGGTGCTTGAAGGTGTTGAGGCGGTACCGCTCGTACGCAAGATGGTTGGTTCGACTGAGCCAATGGCGGCGGATATGGGTACGATTCGTGGTGATTATGCACACATCAGCTTTGGTTATGCGGACGCACACGATGAGGCGGTGCCGAACTTGATTCACGCTTCGGGCAACCCAGAAGAGGCTGAAGCTGAGGTCTCGTACTGGTTTAAACCGGAAGAAATTCAGACTTATAAGACTTTGGCAGAAAAATATACGCGTTAAATCTTGCGTTTAGGCGCTAGCTCATATAAGGGCTGGCGTCTTTTTGTGGTAAAATGTAGGTAGTGGCCCGGTAACTCAATGGATAGAGTAGCTCCGTCCTAAGGAGAAGGTTATGCGTTCGACTCGCGTCCGGGCTACCAAGTTCGCTCCTGAAAATGGGTGCGATTTTTGTTTATGGTATAATAATAGTAATGACAGCCGATTTTGAAGGGCAACGCATAGGGGAGGAAGTAATTTTAGTGTTCAGGCGTCATATTTTGACGTCTGTGAAAGGTTTTTGTTTTTTTGTGCTGTTTGCGGCGCTGGGCGGGGGGTTGATTTATCTTTTGCGCGATAATGCTCAAATGATTTGGGTGGGGGTTGCGCTAGTTTTGGTTGGAGCGATGTGCTGGCTATATAGTTATATATTGTGGCATTTTAGCTATTATTTATTGACTAATGAGAGACTGAGACAAGTAAGGCAGAAAGGGCTTTTTAAACGTACGGTCGTAGATCTTGATCTTGCGAAAATAATGGCAGTAAGCTATGGTGTGCCGGGATTGATGGGGAATATGTTTAACTACGGAACGATATTGGTGCAGACGGCGGCGGGCGATTTGATATTAAGTCGGGTAAGCCATCCAGAAGAAGTACATGCAGAATTGCAAAATGCGGCGCACGTGGTGGATATAAAGGAAGAGGACGAAGATGAAGATTAAGGAATTATTGAAGAAAAAGGAACAAGGCGAGAAAAAGATTAGTAGCCGCGTAGTGACGCAGGCGAATCTTGAAGAGTCGCGCGAGGAAGTGCTAACGAAGGGGAAAAAGTTTCGTTATCCATTTCAGTATGCGAAGCATCGCTTGATGATCAACGCAATCTTGATTGGATTGATTGCGCTTGGCGCATTTGCATTTGTTGGATGGTTTCAACTTTATAAGATGAATAGCACGGGCGACGTGGCATATCGCTTTACGCGCGTGATTCCGCTTTCGGTGGCTGATGTAGATGGCAAAAAAGTGCGTTTTTCGGATTATTTGATGTTGTATCGCAGTAGTATTGCGTCGATTGAGCGTCAGCAAGGCAAATTTGATGATTCAGAAGACTCAAAGAGTCAGTTGGAGTTTTATCGTCGTCAGGCTTTGAATTCGGCGGAGGATTATGCGTATGCGATGGCGCTGCTGGATGAATTGGGCAAGAGTGTGACAGATGAAGAGATTGATGAGGTTGTGAATAAGCATCGCATGATTGAGGGCGAAATGCGCAGCGAAGCTTCGTTTGCGGGAATTGTGCGCGAGAATTTTGGACTAAGCTTGACGGAATATCGTCGCATGCTGGAGCTTTCGTTAGCGAAGAAAAAAATCTCGGTAGAAACAGATACAGAGGCGCGTGAATTAGCGGATAAAATTAGCAAGACTTTGGTATCGAATAAAGATATGCAGGCCGCAATAGCGGAGTATGCAGATAGCGATAAAGTGACATACGAAACAACAAATAGTGCAGTCGGACGCGATAATCTTGATAGTGGGCGGGCCGAAATGGCGTTTGCGCTGGAGAAAGTAGGTGATATTTCGGAGCCGTTTGTATCGGCGAATGGTGATGGTTATTATATCGTGAAGTTGACGGCGAAAGCGGAGGATTCGGTGTCATATGAGTCAATTTGGATTCGTTTTACGATGTTCGATCAGAAGATGCAGGAACTACGCGGGGAGGAAAAAGTGCATGAACGCATTAAAATTGATAGCGATGTGGCGGCCGACGAAGAAGAGCCAGTAATAGATGAAACGGTAGAAGAATAGTAGCTTTAAGATTTTAAAATCCCCCTTTGATGGGGGATTTTTATTGTTTAAAGAGATACATGGCAATACTGGCAGCAACACTGAGGTTGAGGCTATCAACTTGGCTGCTTTGGCGAAGAATGACGGGCTGACAAGTGTTTGCAAAGCTGTCAGGTAGGCCAGTGGCTTCGTTGCCGAAAACGAGAGAATAGGGTGCTTTTGCGTCTATGAAATTCTCGGCAGGTTGACTTTTAGTGTCAAGCATAAATGCAAAGCACGGGCGAGGGTATTTTTTAGTGTAGGTCTCGAAATTTGGGAAGTATTCGATATTAAGATGAAAGACGGCGCCCATGGTGGCGCGAACGACTTTGGGATTGAAATGATCAACGGCGGGTTCGATGATGGCGAGATTATTGAAATTCATGGCAGCGGCGGTGCGGATGATGGTGCCTAGATTGCCTGCATCGGAAGGATTGGCAAGTACGAGATGATTTTTGGTGGCGTCAAGAGTGGTGGCGAATTTGGTAAATTCGGCGATCAAAAGACAGCTATCTTTGGCGCTAAGGATATTGAATGGTTTTGGCGATTCGATAATTTCGATATGCCTCTCGGCTAGTTCTTTGAGAATGCGATTGAGATCTTGGCCATGATTAGTATTGGGGCGCAAAAAGACGCGCTTGATAGTGTCGGGGCGCGTCTTCAAGAGCTCGAGACAGAGTGTGGCGCCAAAGGCATAAGAAACGGGAGAGGAATGCTTATAACGAGAAAGCTTCATATTTTTCTATTATAGCACACTTTGGCGTAAAAGTCAAGAAAATGGCGGGTTAGTTGGTGGATTCTTTGCTTGTATCGTCGTCTTTGGCGGAAGTAGCGGCTTCGGCGTCGGTCCAGATGCCGGTAATGCTGTAATTGTCATCGTCTGAGATGCGGACTACGAGATTGCGGCTAATAGCGATGGAATTATTTGCGCCGCAGTTGCCATTGTAGAATTTAAGACCGGCGAAATTACGGCAGAGTGTTACCCAGTTGGCGACTTTTTGTTCGGCGAGAGTTTTTTCAACATTTTTGGCGTCGAAATAGAGGTCGAAATCAGTGTTGCAGATGTAGTTGTCGGCGTTGGTGAGGCGCTTACTGTTGGTGGAGCAAGAAAGATGCGAGAGGTAGGCTTTGCTGGCTTTGTAACTAGCGTCGCCGCCCCAGGACGAGAGCTTGGATTTGAAAGCTTTGGTGATGCTAGTGTAAGTATTTTGGAGCTGAATGGAGTCGAAGTAAACAGTGGCGGTGTTTTTGCTGAGCTTATCGGATTTTTTGACGAGATAATCGTTTGTAATGATAAAAGAGTCATTACTATCGAGATTAATCTCGGTGCCGTTGATAGTATAAGAGCCGTGCTTGAGGCTGAGGTCGAAGTTGGCGATGTCGGTGGCTGGGTTTTGATAGTAGCTATATTCGTACTCAGTGGCTGAAGTGAATTTGATGGTTTGCTCAAAGCTGCCGTCGACAGTAAAAACGCGACCAGTGAGCGCTTTCGTGTAATTTGCGGCGTCAACTTTTGAGAGCGGAGTACTTAGCGCAATGACGCTATTATCATCAACGGGCATTTCGGATTTATTTGCGACAAGCTTATCGTAGGCGATAAAACCACCTAGAGCAATGGCCGTGATACCAAAAACGATGGCGAGGATGGTTGGGAGGGGGTTAGATTTGGCAGCAGGAACTGGCGGTGTCGGCTGAGCTGGCTGCGAATATTCATAGTAGGTGCTTGGCTGGAGGCCGTTAGTGCCTGGTTGATATGGAGTTTGATTTTGGTTAAAATTATTTGGTTGCATAATCTGGTCCTTTTGTTAGAAAGAATTTGGTGTCGATAGTGGCGAATAGTAAGTATCGCCATCGACGTTGAAGCTTAGAGTGAAGTAGGTTTTATTGCTTTGATTAAACCAAGTGTAGCTAGTGTAACTATTAGAACGGCCAGTGAGAGTGCCTTTACCGATGAGTTTTTCGACGTCTTTTCTGGTCCAATTTGAATCGCCTTTATAAGTGTAGGCGTGAGCGCGAATTTCTTGATATTGTTCATTGGTAAACTTGGAATCTTTAAGCTTGGTTTTGTCTTTAAAATCGAGAGAGAAATCCGGGTAAGAGCCGACGCGAACATTGAGAGTGACGTTGTCTGAGAGAACGTATTTGGCACTACTACTTTCTTCGGGTTTGATGCCGAGATAGTTGGTGATTTGATCAAGAGTGGAGTCAAGTTTGATATTTGCGAGGCAGTCATTAACTTTACATTGGAGGGAATTTGGGAAATCATCAGTCTTGGTGGCAGCATCTGGAGTGCTCTCGGCTGGTTTATTGGAGATATTTGCACAAATAATAATGGCGACGGCGCAGATGATGAGATTAAGTGCGGTAATGCCGATGCCGATTAGAAGGCCTTTATTTTTAATTTTAGTCTTGGTTGGCTTTTCCTCGGTGGCGATAGGCGGAGCGATAGGTTCGGCTGGCTCTGACGAAGTAGCGCCAGATAGGAGCGGATCGCTGTCTGAGCTAAAATTGTTTGGATTTAAAGCGTCGCCGATGGCGCCACTTTGGTCGTCGGCATACGGTGCTTCCTGAAGAGGATTCTCCTCTGGTGGAACTAGATTTAAATCGTTATTGTTTGTGTTGTTTTGAGACTCGTCCATGATACTCTAATTTTAGCATAAACGGTATAAAAAATAAGCCCGAAGGCTTGTGGTGCGGGTAGAGGTAGTCGAAACCTCGTCTCATCCTTGGGAAGGATACATAATAGCCGTTATACGATACCCGCAATAGTTATATGATAACATAAAAAAACTCCCGAAGTGGGAGAGTTTTTAACAAATTTGGCGGGCCCGACCGGAGTCGAACCGGCGATCTCCTCCGTGACAGGGAGGCGTACTAGACCACTATACCACGAGCCCTTGTACTTTGTAGTATACAGGATTCTGCGCGTGAATGCAAGTAGATATCTGAGATTTTTGACAGATAGAGGCGGATTTTTTAAGATAGAGATAGCACCTTAAAATTTTTCCAGAGATGTGTTTTTGGGGGTGAAAATATGAAGAAATGGTTACTTGGTATGGCTTTGTTTGTCGGGCTTTTGCTTGGCGTGCTGTATTTTGGTTATGCAGAGATGATGGCTGGCAAGGATTTTATTTCAGTAGAAGACATGACGCCACTAGAGCTGGAGCTAGTTTATCAGGGTTTAAAACCCGATGGAGTTGGCTCAGCGCAAAGTATGGCGATTTTGCCAGATGCTTTTGCAATTGCGGCGCGCCCACGTGGATCGGCAAGGCAAGGAGGAGAGACGAATAATCAGTTAATTTTGATTGATAGAGAGACTCTGATGCTGACTAATGACGCTCAAGAAAGTTACGAGCTCGGACATGCAAATGGTATGACTTACGACAAAAAGCGTAATCGTTTGATTGTAGTAGGCATACGCGATAAAGATGGAATCAAGAAAATGGTTGCGCGAATTGACGCTAGGACTTTTCGCGAAGAGCCGCAATTGATGCTGGATGATTTCGGTGCAAGTGGAATTGCGAGCTTGCCAGACGGTGGGTATGTGATTCGCTCGGCAGGAAAAATGAGCTTTCTTGATGAGGATTTTGTGCCAACGGGGGAGACTTTGAACTTTTGTTCGGGACTAACAGTGCAAGATATCGCATATACAAACGGAGCGGTTTTCTTGGCAGATTGGACGCGCCGAGATTGGAGTTTAAGGATTCGCAAGATGGGACTTAAGAATAATCAGAATGTAATCTATCGACTGCGTCGCGACGGCGGAGAAGTTGAGGCGTTTTTAATCGATGAGCCGAGGCTGGAACTTGAGAGTCTGGATTTTGCTGGTGACGAATGTTATGTTTTGATGAATGGAATTGGCGCCAAGCAGGATTGGTTTTTTATTTACCGAGTAAAAGATAGTAAAACGTTGATAAAATAGGCATGTATGGAAAAAGAAAAACTGGGGCAAAACTTGCGCCAGTTTTTTGTTTTATGCGGTATTTTATGGTAAGATGATAGTTAAGGTGCCGCTGTAGCTCAGTTGGTAGAGCAGCTCATTCGTAACGAGCAGGTCACAGGTTCGACCCCTGCCAGCGGCTCCATTTTAGTCTAATAGAAGACCGTCATAGTTGTAGTATTCGTTTCAAGTTGCAGCCAGTTTTGGCTGCTTTTTGTTCGTAATGCCTCTCTTGAATATTTTCTTCTTATTCATTAATCTCTTCTTTTATAATCCATTTAATATCTTCGATAGATTTGTCGATATTGAAGTGGCCGTTGCCAACGGGATAGTAGACGGAGTAGAAAGTGTAGTTTGTGCCATCTATGTTTTTAATGAAAGGCTGTTTGCGGACGGTTGAGACGGAAATTTTTTGACCAAGGACGATAGAGCTGACTTGATTGCCGAAGAGAATGGTAACTTTTGGTTTGATGATGTCGATTTCTTGCTCGAGAAGATGAAGGTATTCGGCGAGGACGGAGTCGGGAAGTTCGCGCGCATCGAGCTGCGTACACTTGCCGAGATTTGTGATGAAGTATTTGTGTTTTTCGACGTCGTCGTAGACTTTATTGGCAAATTCTGGCGTCCAATCACTGCCTTTGATGCGGCGGATGGTTTGAAAAATATTTTCGTCAACAAGGTTTAAGCCATGGAAGAGCGACCAGATATTTTTAGTGCCAATCCATGGGGATTTGCGCCCTGGCCAGGATTTAAGAGAGGCAATATTACGGCCAGTGGGATTCATGAAGACAAAACAAAGGTCGGGATGATTCTCGCAGCCGCCGTTATAGATAGAGTTTAGCTCGGGGGCGCCGTATTTGAGTTGGAGCTGATCATAAATGGGGTTTAGGTCGGAAATTTTCATGCTTATGCTTGTTTTCTTCTTACGGTATTATATCATAAGGGGTAAAGTGGCGGCAGTTTTGCAATTATGATAAAATAAGAAAAAGCTCATGAAAGAATTAGTAGCTGATTTTAAGACGATTTTTAAGAAAGATAAAGGTCTGCTGGTTTGGATGGCGGCTAATTTTGGACTCGCCGTTTGGCTATTTTTGATGCCGATAGTTAATCTGAATCCGAGTAGTAAGCAGGTTTTTGTGCGATATTCGGACTTGTCTAGTTATAGTAATAGTGACTGGTGGTATCTAACATCGTTCTCGGTGATTGCGGTAGCGATAGGCGTTGGACATACGCTGCTTGCGGCTCGTTTGTATTCGAAGCGCGGAAGGGATATTTCGCGATTGTTTCTTGGCATAAGCGTCGTGATTTTGGTGGTCGCGATTTGCTTCCTTAGGAATATTATTGGAGAAGGATGATGTCTAAAGTTGTTGAAATTCCGGTGGGTAAGCGTTCGGCGCGCTATCGTTTTTTTGAGATTTTGCCATTTGCGCTGAGCATAGGAGTGGTTTTGGGGCTTGTGGTAGCGTCGTGGGCTTCGCCGGTTTTTGGTGCGATTTATTTGCTTTTTATTGTGATTATGAGTCTCGTGAAGGCAATTGGAATTATGTATCGCACAATTCAGGGATACAATACGCTCGAGCGTGGGCATCGCGTAAATTGGAAAAAGCGTCTAGAGGATTTAGAAAACGCAAAAGAAAGCTATGAACGCCTGGCGGGGACGCGCAGTGATGCCTATGAATATAAGCAACATTTGCAGAATTTATGCATGGTAGCGGCGGCCGAAGATGGGTATTTTCCGAAGCCGAGCGAGATTTATCATGCGGTAATTGTGACGATGTATAACGAGTCGATTGATGTTTTGCGCCCGACTTTTCAGAGCGTGCTTGATACGACTTTTGATAAAGATCACATGATTGTAGTGCTCGCATACGAAGAACGTGGTGGCGAAGCCGGCGAGAAGGTAGCATTCCAACTCGAGAAAGAGTTTGGCGATAAGTTTAAGTGCTTTATTTTGTCGAAACATCCAGACGGGATTCGTGGCGAGGTGATAGGAAAAGGTGGAAATATTACCTGGGCAGGTAAGAATTTGC
>SAMEA104315430__coassemble_620_pt1 | contig 14439 bp, 14 predicted proteins | sample SAMEA104315430__metabat2_low_PE_044 | metagenome-assembled genome bin SAMEA104315430 (sample SAMEA104315430) | gut metagenome | biome: Monkey gut; feature: monkey-associated habitat; material: faeces | place: China | collected 2013 | reverse complement strand
TCACGGCCAAAGAAACCTTCAACCTTAGTCGTACCAGGTTTCTTCAGATCCTTGTAATGGTTGAAGTGGAACTCAATCTGCTCAATAGTACGCTTTGGCAAATCTTCCAAAGTCTGAATCTTGTCGCCATTATTGCGATCGTCATCGACTACAGCGATAATCTTATCATCGACTTCGCCGTCATCAACAAACTTCATCACGCCAAGAATGCGTGCCTTGACATAAATGCCAGTTGTAAGTGGTTGCTCGGTAATTACCAAAACATCCAATTCATCACCATCCTCATCTAGAGTCTGCGGAATAAAACCATAGTTGCAAGGTTTCGCAAATGCCATTGGCTCGATGCGATCAAGCATAAAGCAAGCGCGCTTGCGATCCCATTCAATCTTGTGGTTGCTGCCAGTTGGGATCTCAATTACAACATTGAGCTCGCCATTCTTGTAATCACCTGGCTCGAGGACTTGGTTAAAATCAGCCATCATATCTCCTTACTTTTTCTTTCATTATATCACCCTATTTCCTTTTCCGTAAAAACCGAACATCGTGTTCGGTTTTAAGTTTTTGTTCGGTTTTGCCATTTTACACCTGTTAAAAACTCAAGCTTTTTCCACATTTATCCACTTTGACAATAACCAAGAATATTTTACAACCTTCAAAATTCAGCCCTAAAACATTACCGTTTTTGTGCTATAATTAACCATAAGTAATTATCAAAAACATTAGGAGAAAACATGGTAAAACTCGCTATCAATGGTTTTGGACGCATTGGTCGCAATGCCTTCAAAATTGCTTTCGATCGCAACGATGTCGAAATCGTCGCCATCAACGATCTCACAGACGCAAGAACACTTGCGCATCTTTTAAAATATGATTCCAACTACGGCATCTACAATCGCGACGTCACTTCCGATGACCAAAATATCTACGTCGACGGCAAAGCTATCCGCGTTCTCGCCGAAAAAGACCCAGCCAACCTTCCTTGGGGCGAAATGGGTGTCGATGTTGTTATCGAATCTACTGGCTTCTTTACCAATCCAGAAGCTGCCCGCGCTCACATTAATGCCGGCGCTCGCAAAGTTGTTATTTCCGCCCCAGCCAAAGGCGAAGGTGCTAAAACCATCGTCCTTGGCGTCAACGAAGACACTCTAAACGCCGACGATCAGATTATCTCCAACGCTTCCTGCACTACCAACTGTATCGCTCCAGTCATGAAAGTCCTCGAAGACAATCTCGGCATCGAAAAAGCTATGATGACTACCGTTCACAGCTACACGGCTAGCCAAAAACTTCAAGATGCTCCAGCCAAAGATATCCGCGAAGCCCGCTCTGCCGCCGAAAACATCGTGCCAACCACGACCGGCGCCAGCAAAGCCGCCGCTCTTACCATTCCTAGCCTCCAAGGCAAATTCAATGGTCTTTCGGTTCGCGTTCCAACCCCAGTAGTTTCCCTTTCTGACATTACTGCAGTCACCAAGCGTCCAACCAGCAAAGAAGAAATCAATGACATCTTCAAGCGCGCTGCCGCCGATCCTTATTACCAAGGCATCCTCGCCGCCACCGAAGATGAGCTCGTTTCTATCGATTATCGCGGCAATTCCAACTCCTGCATTGTCGATCTTAAGCTCACCGACGTCGTCGACGGCAATCTCATCAAGGTTGTTGCTTGGTACGACAACGAATGGGGTTATTCCAACCGCCTCGTCGAGCTTACTGTTGACGCAGCCAAAATGGGACAAAACTAACATGCATATCTACCTCGGCGCCGATCATCGCGGCATTGAACTCAAAAAACTAGTCATCAACTGGCTCTCTAGCCATATGTATACTTTTACCGACTTCGGCCCTAGTGTTTTTGACGCCGAGGACGATTACAATGATTATGCCAAAAAAGTCGCGCACGCCATCCAAGACCAACCGGATGGCGAGGCTTTTGGCATTCTCATTTGCGGCTCTGCCCAGGGCATGGCTATGCAAGCCAATCGTTTTAAGGGCATTCGCGCTGCTATTTGCCACAACACCCAAGAAGCCATCGAAACCCGTGGCCACAACGACGCTAACATTCTTTGTCTTAGCGCCGACGCCACAGACGACCGCTACAACGAAATCATCGATGCCTTCTTAGATTCTGCGGCTCTTCCAGACGAAAAGTATAAACGACGCACACAAAAACTAGACGAGAATTAAATAAGACATGCCAATTACCGTTATTGCTCCTACTATTCTTAGCAAGGATCCAACCGAGTACAAAGCTATCGTAAAAAAGTATTATGGTTTCGCTAAGCGTGTCCATATTGATGTTTCTGACGGCTCGCTTACTAGTAATACTACCGTCCCAACCGGCGCCGTTTGGTGGCCAAAAGGCTGGACTACCGACATTCATATGATAACCGCCACGCCGTCCAAGCACGTCGACACTCTTATTAAGCTTCATCCGAACCTTGTCATTTTCCATGCCGAGGCCAAAGAAGATCTTTTGCCTATTTTCAAACAACTCAAAGATAACGGCATCAAAGTCGGCGTCGCTATCGTCAAAGGTATCTATCCAGGTAGCATTCGCGCCATTCTTGAAGCCTCCGACCATGCACTTATTTTCTCTGGCACACTCGGCCAATACGGTGGCGAAGCCGACATGCTCCTACTCGAGAAAGTTGCTATCATTCAAGATATCAAACGAACAATCGAAATTGGTTGGGATGGTGGAGCCAATATGAAAAACATCCACTTACTTACCCACGGTGGCGTCAATGTAATTAACTGCGGTAGCGCCATCAACAAAGCCGACGACCCCGCTAAAGCATATAATGAGCTCGAATCTCGCACCGAAAGTGAGGATATTTTCTAATGGCACGAATTGTAAGTGTAGGCGCCGCCCTTCAAGACGTTTATCTTATCGATCACGACGATTTTGGCATCAACAAGCGCGGTTACTTCAATCAAATCGAGCTTGGCTCCAAAATCGACATCGACAAAATTTATTTCAGCACCGGCGGTGGCGCCACTAATGCTGCCACAACCTTTGCTCGTAATAATCATGAATCCATCTTTATGGGCTGCATCGCCGATGATACTGCCGGTCACGCCATTATTGAGGCCCTCGATCAAGAAGGCATCGATAATAGTTACATCACATATACAGATAAAGTCAATACTGGCTATTCCGTTATTCTCTTAACCCCAAGCGGCGAGCGCACCATTCTTACTTGTCGCGGCGCTTCTGCTAAGTTCGATCTCCTCGATCCTAATGACCTCGATACAATCTACCCAGATTGGCTTTACGTCACAACCATGCGCGGCAACATGGACATGCTCGATCAATTCTTTACCAAAGCCAAAGAACTCGATGCTAAGATCATGTTCAATCCCGGCAATCTCGAACTTCAACATCCGCGCAAAATGATTGGTCTACTCTCAGACGTCGACGTCTTGCTCGTCAATAAAGACGAAGCCAAAAAACTCGTCCCCGGTACCACTCTCAAAGAACTCGTCAATCGTCTCAAAAATTACGTACCAAATGTCATCATTACCGACGGCAACCAAGGCGCTATCGCTACCGACGGCAATGAAGTTTATCGTATCGGACTTTACGAAGATGTTCCGGTCAAAGACGCCACTGGCGCTGGCGACTCTTTCGGCTCCGGCTTTCTCGCCGCTTTCGCGAATGGTCGCAGTTTTACCGATTCCCTCATCTTCGCCTCCGCCAATTCCACTAGTGTTGTTCAATATGTTGGCAGCAAAAAAGGCATTATCTCAAGCAACACTCGCCTGCATGAAATGCCAATCGCAAAAATTCGTTAATAAAAACAGGAGAAAAAATATGGACGCAGCAATCGCAAACTGGCTTGATGCTATTGCCCAAGAAAAACTAGACAAAGAAGATGTCGAGCGCTCTTTGCGCTACGCCAAAGACCTCGAACAAGGTCTCGCCAAAATCCGCACCTTTGCTCAAGGTGTTTCAATTTTTGGCTCCGCCCGCCTTTCCGAAAAAGGCAAATGGTGCAAAAAAGCCGAAGAACTCGGCTATAAACTCGCCCAAAACGGCCATGCTGTAGTTACCGGTGGTGGCCCAAGCATCATGCAAGCTGCCAACAAAGGCGCCTACGAAGCCGGCGGCCGTTCTATTGGCCTCAACATCGAGCTTGCTCACGAGCAGCACATCAACCCTTACGTTACCGACTCCATCGAGTTCCACTACTTCTTCGCGCGCAAAGTCATGCTCACCATGGCATCCAAAGTTTACGTCTTCTTCCCTGGCGGTTTTGGTACTATGGACGAATTCTCCGAAATTCTCATCCTCATGCAAGAAGGCAAAATGCCAAAAATGCCAATGTTCCTCTTCGGCAAATCTTTCTGGAAGCCACTCGATCACTTCTTTGCCGACAAAATGCAACGCGGCCTCAAAACCATCAATCCAGACGATCGCAAAATTTACAAAATCACTGACGACGTCGATGAAATCGTTGCTGCCGCCAACAAAATCGGCCACCCAAGCATTCACAATAATCTCTACAATGACAAAATCCGTGGCATCTAAAATACTACAAAAAATATCCAGCCAAACCGGCTGGATATTTTTTTCACTTTACGACTACGCCTTCTGGTCCAAAATAGTTCCTTAATTCTTCTACTAGCTTCTGCTCTGGGTCGCACTTAAACGGCATTCGCATCGCCTTCTTCTCTTCCCCAATCACCAGAATAATCTCCGATAATCCCGGAAAATTCGCACATGCCTTTTTTAAGCTAATTAGCGCCGAAGTGTTCGACGGATCCATTACGCGTACAAATACCTTCTTTGGCTTAATCGGTTGCGCATCACCACTCGCTGTCGTACTAAAATGCGTCGCCGGCGCACTACTCTTACCGCTTCCGCTAGGTTTACCGCCGCTTACATTCGAAGCCGACACGCGATTACGTGGCTTTTGCGATACTCCCTTAGTCGGCACCTTTAGTTGCACACCGGTAGACTCATAAGATTGCAGCTCTTCGTCAGTGATTACATCGATTTGTTCCGCATTAATCTTCGCTTCATCGATTTTATTACCGTCGCGATCTGTCGCATTCACACGACCCGTCACTTTCACGACCGCATCTTGCACCAGTTTCGCGCCTACTTGTTCAAAAGTTTTCGGGAAGACAATTACTTCTATTTCCGAAATTTTATCTTCAATCTTTACGAAGGCCATCTTCGAACCAGATTTTGTTACAAGAGAGCGCACATTTGTAATAATGCCACCCACAATCACCGTTGCGCCATCAATATTCGGCTTAATCTCCGAAATTGGCATCGTCTGTTCCTGGAAATAAGCCTCGTATTTATCAAGTGGATGCGCTGAGATGTAAAGTCCCATCAAATCGCGTTCCCACATCAGCTGTTCTTTATCCGAGTATTTCGTCGGCGCTGGCGTAATTTCAACTTCCGGAATTTCTACTGCCGCGCCCATCGCACCAAACAAGTCCGTCTGACCGTTTGAGGCATCTTTTTGCATCTTATTCCCATAAGCCTGTATCTTTTCAAGGTTATACAACAAATCACTACGATCACCAAACGAGTCAAAGCAACCCGTCTTGATCGCTGACTCCCAGCTCTTCTTATTAAACTTAGAGCTACTTACGCGTTTTGCAAAATCACAAACCGATTTAAACTTTCCATTAGCGTCACGTTCCGCGATTACTTCCTCGGCCAAAGCCTTTCCCATCCCCTTAATCGCTGCAATACCAAAGCGCACTGTGCCAGTTGTTCCTACCGTAGCAAAATCCGAGTACGACTCATTAATATCTGGACCAAGCACTCGGAGTCCCATACGTTTACATTCCGTCATCTCAATCGCAAGACGATCCGTCCAGCGCATATCCGCCGTCATCAATGCCGCCATAAATGCATCAGGATAATAAGTCTTTAGATACGCCGTCCAATACGCCACCAAAGCATAACAAGCTGCGTGACTCTTGTTGAAACAGTAGTTTGCAAAATCGAGCAACTGATCCCAAAACTTATTTGCAATTTCTTCCGTCGCACCACCAACCTTCACCGCCCCCTCAATAAACTGCGGCTTCACTTGTTCCATAAGCTTCACTTTTTTCTTACCCACAGCCTTACGCAAAGTATCTGCCTGGCCACCAGTAAATCCACACCATTCCTTCGAGGCCTGCATGAACTGCTCCTGGTAAATCAAAATACCGTAGGTACTCTTCAAAGAGTTCTCAAGTCCAGGATGAAGATAAGTAATCTCTTCCTCTCCGTGACGACGCTTAATAAAGCTCTCAATAAACTGCATTGGTCCCGGGCGATACAAAGCGTTCATAGCGATCAAATCATCAAATTTCGTTGGTTTGAGATCCCTCAAATAACGCTTCATGCCCGCAGATTCAAACTGGAATACGCCCGTCGTATCACCACGCTGAAATAGCTCATACACCTTCGGATCGTCCAAAGGTAACTTATTCATATTAATTTCGCGCTTATAAACCTTCTTAATAATGCGCAATGCTTGCTGAATCACCGACAAGTTAGACAAGCCCAAAAAGTCCATCTTAAGTAGACCCAATTCTTCAACCTGCGTTGATGGGAATTGCGTCGCAAGCGGTCCTTTCGCCGAAACCTCCATCGGCAAGAATTTCACAAGATCATCTGGCGCAATCACCACGCCACAAGCATGCACGCCATGGCTGCGAATCGTCCCTTCAAGGCGCATCGCAAAATCAATCACTTCCTTTGCAGTCGGATTTGTTTCGTATTCTTTCTTCAAATCCGGCTCAGTCTTAATTGCGTCTTTCAGTTTTACATGATGTCCCATCACTGGATCTGGCACCAATTTCGCAATGCGGTCTGCCTCAGCATATGGCACTTCAAGTACGCGCGCCACGTCACGCACGGCGTTTTTCGCCATCATCTTACCAAAGGTACAAATGTTTCCCACGCGCGCCTTGCCATATTTTTGCGTACAATATTCAATCACCTCATCACGACGGTTATCCTGAATATCGGTATCAATATCCGGCATACTAATACGATCTGGATTCAAAAAGCGCTCAAAGAGCAAATCATATTTCAGCGGATTTACTTCCGTAATTTTAATCGCGTACGCCAAAAGCGACCCAGCCGCCGAACCACGCCCAGGTCCATAAATAATCCCTTGATCCTTACCCCAGTTAATAAAGTCTTGCACAATCAAAAAGTAGCCGTTATAGCCCATCTTATCAACAACGCTCAGCTCGTACTCAATACGTTCGTTCACTTCATCCGACAGTAACGGTTTAATTTCTTCTACAGTTTTCGTCGCTGCTTCATCGCGCGTATAAATTCCATAGCGTTCCGCCAATCCCCGATAAACCATATTATCTAGGTATTGCTTTTCTGTCTCGCCAGTTTCAATTGGAAATTTCGGAATCAAAATCCTACCCAAATCCAAAGTTACATTACATCTATCCGCAATTCGCTTTGTGTTTCGAATCGCCTCTGGGCAAGTATCCTTCCAGCGTTCAATAATCTCATCTGGCGGAATCACATGTAGCTGAAAATCCTTCAAGCTCATACGATTCGTATCAGAAATTTTACTTCCCGTACCTACACACAACAAAACCTCATGCGCATCTTGATCAGAATGGTGAATATAATGCGCATCGCAAGTTACCACTAGCGGTAGTCCCGTTTCGTCATGCAGTTTCATCAAACGATTATTAATCTTTGTCTGCTCTGACCAATGTGTCGGCGAATCCGGATGTCCATGATCTTGCATCTCGAGATAAAAACGTCCATCATAAACTTTCGAGTACCAATCAACCAGAGTTTTCAAACGCTCTTCGTCGTCATTGCGAATTGCCATCGAAATTTCACTACCAGCACAGCCCGACAAACAAATAATCCCCTCGTTGTATTTTTCCATTACGCGGTGATCGATACGCGGTTTATAATACTTACCGTTCATTTCCGCTTCTGTAATCAAGCGGCAGAGATTCTCAAAGCCAATATTATTCATTGCGAGCAACGTGATATGAAAGCGCTCCTTATCGTAAGCAGGATCACGATCTTCCATATTGCGCGCCGCCACATAGGCCTCTAGTCCCATAATCGCCTTGATGCCTGCTGCATCGCAAGTCTTATAGAGTTCCACTAACCCCGACATCGTGCCGTGATCCGTCACGGCTACCGCTTCCATTCCAGATTCTTTCACAAAATCGATCAACTCGTCGATTTTTGTTAGTCCATCCAACAAAGAATAATGCGTGTGATTATGCAAATGCACAAAATCACTCGGTTTCAGTGCTTCCTCCGTAGTCATATCTCTATTTTAGCACGCTCCCCATATTCAAAAGTGATATAATTCACCCTAAGCCCTATTTCCTAAGGGGTGTACCTTTATAGCTAATTGTTCTGCACGAAAATTTGAAAGGGGGACTCTATTATGAGTAAAGCAGACAAGATTTTCGTTAACATGTGCCAAGACATTTTGCAAAACGGCACCGACACTCAGGGCGAAAAAGTTCGTCCGCACTGGGAAGACGGCACGCCCGCTTATACTATCAAAAAGTTCGGCGTCGTCAACCGCTACAACCTCGCCGAGGAATTTCCGGCTCTCACCCTGCGACGCACCGCCATCAAGTCCGCCATGGACGAGATTCTCTGGATCTGGCAAAAGAAGTCCAATAACATCCACGACCTGAAAAGCCACATCTGGGACGAATGGGCCGACGAAACTGGCTCCATTGGTAAGGCCTATGGCTACCAAATGAGCGTCAAGCATCAGTACCGCGAAGGCATGATGGACCAAATCGATCGTGTCCTTTTCGACCTGAAGAACAACCCCTTCAGTCGTCGCATCCTGACTAATCTCTACGTCCACGCCGACCTGCACGAGATGAACCTTTATCCTTGCGCTTATAGCATGACTTTTAATGTCACCGAGGATAAGACCAAGGATAAGCTGATTTTGAACGCCGTTCTCAATCAGCGCTCTCAGGACGTACTAGCCGCCAATAACTGGAACGTCGTACAGTATTCGCTGCTTCTAATGATGATTGCGCAGTCCGTCGACATGATTCCCGGCGAGCTCTTGCACGTCATTGCCGACGCCCACATTTACGATCGTCACGTTCCGCTGGTCGAAGAGCTCATCTCTCGACCCCAGTATCCGGCGCCCACTGTTAAGCTCAATCCCGACATCAAGGATTTCTATCAGTTCACCACCGATGATATTACGATTGAGAATTACCAGACCGGCGAGCAGATCAAAAACATCCCTATCGCAGTTTAAGGAGGTGATTTTATGCAAGCCATTGTCGCAGTCGACAGCAACTGGTCCATCGGTTTTTGCGATCAGTTACTCTTCGATCTTCCAAAAGACCGTGCGCAGTTCAAGCGTCTTACCACTCCCGGCACCCTGATTTACGGCTCTAAGACTCTAAAATCTTTCCCCGGTAGCAAACCACTTCCGGGCCGCAAAAACATCATCCTGAGCCGCAATCAGGACCTTGTTGTGCCGGGCGCTACCATCGTTCATAGTATCGACGAGCTCAAAAAGACCGTCGACCTTTCCGCCAACGACGTATTTCTCATTGGCGGCGAGAGTGTCTACAGGCAACTTCTACCTCTCTGTAGTCATGTCATCGTCACCAAAGTCTTCGCCTGTGCCGACGCCGCTACCGCGACTTTCCCCAATCTCGACTTTCATCCCGATTGGTTCTCGCACGACGACGACCTTAACTACGAAGACAACGGCTACACTTGTCGCACCATCTACTATCAGCACATCTAGCAATTAGCTAATAACCCCGGTTTTAAAGCCGGGGTTATTTTATGCGTTTTAGATAATAAAATCTCTCCACGTTTCCAAACCGGCCCGCAATTTCATTGTCTCTTTTTCCGACAATCAAAAAGCCAGCCTTCTTCGCCCAAGCCTCAAAATTTACAATAATTTCTCTGCGAATCTTGTTATTTTTAATAATGCCATTTCGAAGTTGCCACGGTTTTGCCTCAAACTGCGGTTTCAACATCACCAAAAACTCAGTGTCAGCTCGCGATAAATTCTTTTTCGCATGCCACAACACTTTCTCAAGACTCACGAAGCTCACATCCGCTACGATCACATCCGGCTTCTCCGTATCATCCAAAGCGACATCAAAAATATCAGTTTTCTCACGTAAGTCAATTCGCGGATCAAAACACAGTGGCGCCTTCATTTGCTTGGTGCCTTTTTCAATCGCAATCACGCGACGTGCGCCCGCTCTAAGTACCGCCTCTGTAAATCCGCCTGTGCTCGAACCAATATCCAGTACAGTCTTCTCGCGCAGGTTAATCTTAAACGCCTTCAAAGCCCCCGCCAACTTATACTCGGCACGCCCAACCACATTCGTCGTCATTTCATCACCACCATCATCGGCGTCACAGTCTTCTCAATCTCTATTATCTTCACATCATCTATCATCTTGTACTCACCTTCAGCTTGTAACATGATTTTAGACGCCTTTTTGAGAATTAAGCAATCATAATCACTTTCAATTCCCGGCACCTTTTTAAACATACTTCGCATCATCATCGAAATTAGCTTAAAAAACTTCGTCATGCAGCCAATATTGCTCAAAAAGTAGTTCTCGCCCCTATAATAATCGCCACCCTTCATAATTCGCGCCACACTCGGGCTATTAATTGCCATATAGTCCGAGCAATTATCGCAATGAATCATTTCATCTGACGAATTCTTCACTGAGAAATCTGGTAAAAACTCACGTTTGTGCTCGCGAAACCACCACATAGAGAGCGACCAGATACTGCCGATCAAACTCTTACGTCGATGTTTTTTCTGCAACTTCTTGCGCACTTCCGGCTTATCAAAAACCGCACAAGCCTCAGCAAACATTCCTACCGTAAAATAACACATCGCATAACGCCAATGTTTACCATTTATCCTACATTCAAGTGGCCAAACTTCTTTACCACTCTTCTCTAGAATTTCTTCCAGCGAAAAATCGCCGAACATTCGCGCCATATCGTTGAAATTTCCGTAGCCCATCACGCCAAATTTCACCCCCGTCGCACCGGATAACAAAATCCCATTCACGGCAATATTTGCCGTACCGTCGCCGCCAGCCGCCACGACTACATCGCCATCCATCACAATTTTCGAGAGTTTACGCGCGTTATCATCTACATCCGTATCAGAAATCTCATACTTCCCCACCATCCAGCCACGCAGTTCTCGAACTTTCGTCAAAATATCGCGCTCAACTTGCCAAAAATGCGAACTTCGCGGGTTAAAAACCAACAACAATCTCTTCATGCTTCAAAATCTAGATATTAATTTAGGGCCATATTCGGCCCCAAATCATTTTACTATTCAGATTGCTCTTCGGCAAGCTCACACAAGCCTATCGTCTGAAGCGCCGCTTTGTCTTCATCAGTCGCGTCTTTACATGGATCGTCAGCCGTTTTATCAAAGCTCGCCATCTTCCATTCACCATCGGCAATTTTCGAGTACATCAATGCTCGCGCCGTACCACCTTCTTGCGCCACCCCAAGGCTCACGATTTTGTAATATGCTCCCTGATAGACATTATTAATTGTTGCATCTGCAAAATCGATAATATACCCCGCGCCATATTTATTCTTCAAAAGCTCATCGATTTTCGCCATATCAGCACCAGACACAATATCTTGACTTGTAATCTGATTAATTGCTGAGCCATTATCGTTCACTCCTAGCGTACTATAAATCAAACTCAACGCACTATCGCTCGAACTCTTCTCAATTTTTAGCTTCGCAATCTCTTTATTCAAAGAATTCGCAATAATCACCGAGACGATTACACCAATCAAACAGCCGACTGCAATCACAATGGCACAAATTGCCATTTTCTGCCAACTTTCGTCAACTACTTTACGGCCGCTCACAATGCCATTTGCGTTCACGGCGTTAATTACATTAATCGGCACTGCCGAAGCATCTTGCGGCTCATTCGCCTTTTTCATCGCTTCGTCGTCGTAATTTTCATAAGCAATACCTGTTGAACCATATCCCATCTGGTTCATTGGACTATTTGGATCAAAGTCTTTGTTTGAATTGTCTTGCGGATTCATTTTTCTTCCTCACCCCAAAATACTAGTTATGCTTTTATTTTAACATAGTTCATCACAAAATAAAAAATCCCCCTGTGGGGAAATTCTGGCGGAGAGATGGGGATTCGAACCCCAGATACGGTTGCCCGCATACACGCTTTCCAAGCGTGCTCCTTCAACCACTCGGACACCTCTCCAGTTGCCACCCATTTTACCACATTTTTTGCTCTCTGCCCAGCCCCAAAGCCCTACTCTATTGACTTTTTAACGCACTTATGCTATAATAGAAAAGATATTCCAAAATTACTCGGAATACGCACATTTAAAGCATTGGTTACGAACCAAATCGACTTTTTTTGTCGCCGTATTCCGCCACACATAGAGGAGGGAAAACTATGTATAGCAATTTATTTCAGATGCAGACCGGCATCGAGTTCGAAGACGAGCTCACTCAGGTATGCATCTCTCATTTCCAGACAAAATCCCGCAAGGTCAACGAGAGTGAATTCAAAAACCTCTCAGGCACCGACAGGGATAAATTTGAAGGCACCGACGTCGAAATCTACAAAGTCGGCGTCGACTTCACATTTAACTTCGGCGGTAAGGACCATATGGAAGTTCTACCTAGTGAGGTTTCCGGACGCTTCGTCGATTTCAAATTCGGCGTTCGCACTGGCAATTCCCATAAGGGATACACCAAGTTCGCACACCCCGTTTTGGTAATCGGCTTCAGCGCTGACCCTTACTACGTGAAGAACTACATGGCCAACATCGTTGACGATTTCAGACATCATATCGAAGAAATCATCGACGTAGGCCAAGGTGCTTATTGGGACTGGATGGATCTCCATCCAGAATACAACTAACCCGCACGACAATAGAAAGGATGTGGTACAATGACGACACGTAAAATCTTCTTGCTGGAAAAATCCGGCAGAACACCCACCGAATCGTCTATGATAGAGATGATTCGACCAATCTGCGAAAAGGATAATGAGCTTAGTAGCTTCAAGACGTATAGCGGGATCATGTTTAACGACCCCGCCTACTTACATAAGAAGCTTAAACTCTCTTCCATTGTCGTTCTGATTAACGCGGATGATATCCACTACAACGTAATTCAGGGCGAACAGAATATTGCAGAGCTACAGCAGGCGCTCGCAAGTGCCGACAAACTGTCATCATGGCAAATCGTAAACTCGGCCCTCGGGCCGGACCAATGCACAAAATAGCCCCCGCTAGTCGGGGGCTTTCCCCTGCTCAAAAATCCTACTCAAAATCCGACACGAGTCACACCAAAATTCCCCATTTTTCCTAAGCTTTACCATTTTCCAAAGCTCACCAAAACCAGTATAATCTAATCTAGAAAATCAACTAATTTTTAACTAAAATGGCCTCAAAAACTAACGAAACTATCATCGAGTTAAAATCCATCACCAAGCGCTACGGCCTTGGCGATACTGAAACTTTTGCCCTACACAATTTCGATCTCACCGTTAAACGCGGCGAATTTATCATGATTATGGGCCCATCCGGCTGCGGCAAAACCACTCTTCTCAACATTATTGGCCTTCTCGACAAAGCTACCATTGGCGAATATAAACTCGTCGGTAAGTCCGTCGATCGCATTTCTGCCCGCAAAAAAGCCCAATTTCGCGCCAATGAAATCGGTTTCATTTTCCAGAGCTTCAATCTCATCCCAAATCTCACTGTTATCGACAATGTCACCATGCCTCTTGTCTATAGTGGCGTTCACAAAACTCGTCGCCTCAAAATGGCCGACAAAATCCTCGAACGCTTCCAGCTCCGCGAGCGCGAGTATTACTTCCCCTCCCAACTTTCCGGTGGCCAACAACAGCGTGTCGCTATCGCTCGCAGCCTCATCAGCAATCCTTCCATCATTCTCGCTGACGAACCAACCGGCAACCTCGACAGCCGCTCATCGCACATCATCATGGAAGAGCTCAAAGACATTCACTCACTCGGCAATACCATCATCATGGTCACCCACAACCCCTCCCTCACCACTTATGCCACTCGCGTTATCAACATGCTAGATGGCGAAATCGATACTGATATCAAAACCGTCGCCGACCGCGACTTGCCAAAACCAGACGACGCCGAGAAAGTCGCCGTCCGTATTCTCAAGAAAAAGAGCGAAGCTAAAGTCGAAGAGGCTAAAGACACGCCAAAAATCGCCAGCAAAAAGCGCTCCGCCAAGGTCAACAAAGTTGTCAAAAAATCCGCTCAAAAATCCACCAAGACCAAAGTCAAAACTAAGGATAACAAGAAAACTGCCATCAATATCAAGGAACAAAAATAATGGGACTTCTACTTAGAACACATCTTAGCATCGCGCTCGATAGCCTTCACCGCAATCGCGCCCGCACTTT
>SAMEA104315430__coassemble_579_pt1 | contig 15164 bp, 14 predicted proteins | sample SAMEA104315430__metabat2_low_PE_044 | metagenome-assembled genome bin SAMEA104315430 (sample SAMEA104315430) | gut metagenome | biome: Monkey gut; feature: monkey-associated habitat; material: faeces | place: China | collected 2013 | reverse complement strand
ACGACGCGAACCTTAGAGATATCGCAAGCAAAAGCCGAGAAAACTTGCTCGCGTGGTGGATATATGACCTTGTTGGTGTATTCTTGATGTAAAAATTTGGATAACTCTCGAAAATATGCTTGCTCGAACTCCCCACCGAGTATGGCGCGCCATGAATCGTGAACTTCGAGCTTGCTCATAGTTAAACCCCTAACTTTTTGATGAGTCTTTGATGCACTTCGTCCGGCGTGCCAGTGGCCTCAAAAGTCTCGACATTGAAATCTTTGGCTACTTTGAGGTAGGCACGGTTAAGCTTTTTTTGGAAATCGTATTCTTTGGACTTAAAGAACTCTACTTTACGCTCGCCCTGAGCAACTAGTCGCTTGGCGCGTTCTTCGTCGTTTAAGGTTAGAATAATGAGATGATTGGGCTTGAAATAGGCTTCAGGCATGACTTCGTGATGAAGTCGTGCGATAAGACTTTTGCTAACGCCGAGACCGTAGCCTTCATAGATGAGAGTCGAGAACCAATAGCGTGTAATAATAACTGTGCCGCCGGCTTTAAGAGTCGGCTCGGCGTACTTTTTCCACTGTTCGTAGCGATTGACAAGATATAGTAACACGCGCGTGCGCTCGTCGATGTCATTGACGCTGCCGTAATTGAGCTTGGCGATACTATTTACGAATTTGTTTGGCGAGTTGGTGCCAGATTCGGCATAGGTCGTGACATTTTCGCCTTTTTTGCGCAAATAATCGGCGAGCATTTTGGCTTGCAGGTCTTTGCCGGTAGCGTCTTGGCCCTCAATAGCGATTAACATTTGGTTCCTTTCTGCGCTTGTTGACGTTTATATTTTGCATAGCAGTGATGACAGAGCGACTTATAGACGATTTCGCTCTTGCCGTCATCGATGAGAATGTCTGGGCCGTCTACAACGAGCTCGCCGTTGCAAAAACGACAGTTGAGCGTGGCTTTGCGGCCGCAATCGCAGATAGTTTTGATTTCTTCAATGCGATGCGCGACTTGGAGCAAACGCGTGCTGCCTTCGAAACCTTTATCTTTGAGTTTAAAGTTAAGACGCAGGCCAAAAGCGATGACTGGGATATCTAGTTCGACCACGATTTGCATGAGCTGATCGACCTGAGCGGGTGACATGAATTGCGCTTCATCGACTAGAATACAAGAACAATCGGCGTAATTGCTAGCGATGCGCTTAAAAATGTTTTGCGAGTGCGAAAAAGTAAAGTCGGTTTCGCGTTCTGGGCCGATGCGCGTAAGTAACTTGGTGCCGTTTTTGGTGTCTACTGCTGGTTTAATGACGCAGACTTTTTGTCCACGTTCTTCGTAATTGAATGCGACCTGAAGGAGCTGCATAGTTTTGCCACAGCCCATTGCGCCATAGCGAAAATATAATTGCGCCATGTCTAAAATACCTCCTGATTTAGTGCTTAATACTGCACTCCTGAAGATAGTTTAGCACATGGCGCAGAGTACTAGAGCTTTATTTCGGTAAGTTCGCCAGAAACGAGGTTTTTGGCGCTAACTACGCGAGATTTGGCTTCGCTTTCGCCAACCACGATGGCGAAGTCGGCGATTTTGGCGGCGCGATTAAACTTGGCGCCAAGTTTGCGGTCGTCGAAGTCGATATCGACGTTTTTGCCCTCGGCGCGGAGTTTATCGGCAAGCTCAAAGCTAAAAGTATACTCGTTGGCTGTAAGTGGGAAGATTACGTAATCAACAGGCTGCTTTTGCTCGATTTTTGGAAGTAGATTATATTCGCGAAGTACGAAGAAGAGGCGCGTGAGTCCAATACTACCACCAACGCCTGGGAACTTCTGGTCGGTAAAGTTGCTGGCAAGGTTTTCGTAGCGGCCACCACCAGAGATACTGCCAATTTCGCGGTGATCTTTGAGCATGATTTCGTAAACGGTACCAGTGTAATAATCGAGGCCGCGAATAATCATAAAATCGATAATCGTGCTGCTAATGCCCTGCTTTTTGTCGAGTATCATGAATACTTCTTTAAGCTCATCGAGGCCTTCGCGGACGGCTTCGATTTTGTCGCCCAAAATTTGCGAGAGTTTGCTCTCGATCTCGTCATAGCTACCATTCGTGAACATAAAGTCGCAGACTTGGCCAACTTCCGTCTCGGATAGTCCGAGCTTGGCAAGATGCTCGCGCGTGGTTTCGAGTGGAACTTTTTCGGCGTGATCGATAACGTTAGAAATGGCGCCAGTTTTGTCGCTGAGATTTAATGCTTGCAGAAAGCCAGCCAAGACTTTGCGGTTGCTGATGCGAATAACCATATTTGGTAGATTGAAAGTCTTCAAAGCGTCGTGAATACAGGCAATGACCTTGGCGTCATAAGCGATGGGAAGTTTTTCGCGACCGATAATATCGGCGTCGCACTGGTAAAACTCGCGGAAGCGACCGCGCTGAGCGCGTTCGCCACGGAAGTTGCGGCCAATTTGGGTAACAGAAAATGGAAAAGCGAGGTCGTTGTTGTGCTCGACGACATAGCGCGCGAGCGGCACAGTGTGATCGAAGCGCAGAGCCTGATCGGACTTGCTGTCGTCTTCGGCGGTTTTGATGACTTTGTAGATTTGTTTTTCGGTATCGCCACCAGCCTTGGCGAGGAGAATTTCTTGGCGATCGATAAGCGGGGTCTCGATGCTTAAAAAGCCGTAATGATGATATACGTCGCTGATGTTTTGCTTGAGCTGGTTAAAAATAGCCTGCTCGGTTGGTAGTAGTTCTTGCATGCCGGAAAGCGGCGACGTATTAATTTTTTTCATAATACTTTTAATTTTATCACAAAGTGTGTTAATATAGGGGTACAAGATGGTTCTGTAGCTCAGTTGGTAGAGCAGCGGCCTGAAGAGCCGCGTGTCACTGGTTCAAGTCCAGTCGGAACCACCATTTTTTATTAAAGTATAAGCCCCGAGAAATCGGGTGCTTTTTGTATTAAGATATATATGCGAGGTCGCGAGCCTCGCATATTTTTTACATTTCCTTTTAAAACTCTTATACTAAAACTAATGAATAAGTTGACACCAAAAGATCTCGAGCAGATGAATATCGAAAAATTTAAGGTCGTGGGGCCGTCGGAAAAATACGCCGATCAGATGACGGATTTTGTTAATGAGTTGCGCCGCGAAAATTATAGTAGTAGGTCGGCGAATCCGTGGCTTAAAGATGTCGAGGTGGAATTTTCGCGCCATCCTGATGGTTCGGAAAAGCTAAAAGATCTTAAACTGCTCGTGCGTACGAATGATGACCACGTGGTGGGTCTGTATTGCGTACGCGACGATATGGATGAGCAAACGCTGCTGGATTTTGGTGGTAATATTAGCTATCTGATTCGCCCGTCTGAGCGTCGCAAAGGTTATAACAAAATTAATATGTACCTGGCGCTCAAAGAGTGTGCTAAGCGTGGCTTTTCAGTGATTACGCTAGTGGTTGAAGCGGGCAACCGTGCGGCGTCGCGTTCGGTGCGTGCGATGGGCGGCAATATGGTGACAACTTTCTTTGACCGTGATGGCATGGGTTTGCAATTTGAGAAATATATCGTCAATGTAAAGGATGCAATTGCGAGCTACGCGCCGATATTTGAATACTTGATTGAAGAATAGAAAAACCTCGGTATAAGTACCGAGGTTTTTGTTTGCGTCTCTATTATTTGGCGATAATTTTTTGAGTCCAGTCGTAGATGTCTTTGTATACATCTGGTTGCGCTGCCTCGTGCAGAATGTCGTGGCGGCCTGGATAGAATTTGACCTCTGGCTCTAGTCCGGCTTTTTGATAGACTTTGACGGCACGTATGACGCCTTTTTTGGCTTCGCCGACCGGGTCGACGTCGCCAGACATAAAGAGTATAGGAATTTTCTTTATATTGCGCGGCTTGCTGGCGATTTTCATTAGCTCAAGCATGGCGTTAAATATGCCAATGGTAACGTGGTCTTGTTTTTTGGAGTCGGCGTCGTAGGCGTCGATTGCGGCCTTGTTGGCGCAGAGCCAATCGAATTTGCTGGTTGTTGGCGCAAATTTTTTATTATAGTTGCCGAGGGCCATGTCGTCGATTTTTTTCGTCCAATGATCAAAGCCTCCGGCTTTTTTGGCTTCGCTTTTTGCCATAGCTTGCGCAAGGCTAAGCATAAGTGCTGGTTGCTGGCCGGTTCCCATAATAATTGCCCCATCGGCCATGTCTGGATATTTGTCGAGGGCGACGCGAACGACAAAGGAGCCAAGCGAGAAGCCGAGTAAAATATATGGAAGATTTGGATGTTCTTGTTTGGTATTTTTGTAACAGGCGTAAAAATCGTCGACGAGATATTGCTCAGTATCTTTTGAGCCTATAGTGAGCGGCGTATTGTCGCGTCGAATAGAGTCGCCATGGCCTAGATGGTCGTTGCCAACTACAATAATGCCACGGTCAGTTAGATACTTTGCTAGTGGGGCGTAACGTTCGATATATTCCGTGACGCCGTGCGCAATCTGAACGATGGCGATTGGCTCAGAACTTGGCATCCATTTAACGGCGTGAATTTGAGTTGCCTTATCGGCCGATAGATAATAAGATTCTTGCATAAAGCTTCTCCTATTCCATTGAGTAACATTTTATTTCGCTAGTGTCGTATGGTAAAGTGCTAAGGTCGTAGTCTAGTGAACTAAAATGCTCCTTAAAGTTAGATAGTATACGATCTTCGGCGTTTTCTTCGCATGTTCTAGCGTAAAAGGCGATAACGGGCTTATTGTTGGCGTCTCTTTCTTGGTATGCACTGTAGTCGTCGTCGCCGATTTTGCCGGTATAAGTAAAGTTTTTGCCAAAGAGTACGCTGATAGTGCTAGTTTCGAGGTCGCCAATGCAAAAAGTTTCTTTATATTTCATTTGCGCAATACTTGGGCAAGTAAAATAGATATCTTCTTGAACGGATTCTATGGGGTTTATAACCATTTGTACGGCAAAGGTGTATTTTAGTGAGTCGATATCGATGATAAAGTTGGCTTTCTTGGTGTCTCCTTCTATATCTTCGGTTTGGATAGAGCTTTCTCGGATAGTAAATTCGACTGCATCGTTTTGGCTACGAGTCGGATCAATTGCGTCTACTGCGGCAGTAAGATACTTTTGCAGGCGTTTTTTGTTGTTGCCATTGATGAGGCTTGAGATCTCTGCGCTATTCGTGTTGGCAAGATGAACTGGATCTTGGGCTTTGAGCGCATTTATAACGAATGTTATCGCAATGATGATCAGGATCCAAATTAAGACAATAAGGATAACGATTATTCGCTTATTTTTAGTTTGAGAATCCATTATTTTACCTTTCTAAAGATATAAGCATTTTCGTTTTTAATATAATAAGAGATGTCTTTTGCGCCGTCTGCCATTGGAGATCGGGTATTACCGCAGCCGCTCGAAGAGTATGAAGCGGAAGCCATTTCGCTCTCGAAACCATTGATTTTTCCTACATATACTAGCGTGTGTCCGAGGCTACCTGTGATAATAACGTCGCCAGGCTTTGCATCCTCATTACTCTTAATTTGGCTCGATACTTCTTCCCAGCCATTAGATTTGTTAGTCAGGTATGGATACTGCCCGCCCGATACGTTGCCTCCATTGCTATTGTAGTTAGGATCCCAGCCACTTTCGCGCATGAGTGTCGTAACAAAGCCGCCACAGTCGTTTCCGCCACAACCACCATGATAGTACTCGCCTTTTTTGACGATAGCTGTATAAGCGGGTTTTTGCTGAGTCCATCCGGCGGAGTGGTATTCAGGCCATGCTAGCTCTAGGACTTTTGCTTGGAGTGCAGCTACGTCGCCAGTTGCTCCGGTGTGACATTCCCCATCGGAAATGCCGTCGACGCGCTCGATGGCTGCCTTGACACGGTCCCAAATTCCGCCTGGGTCGACATGATCGTTATCTGCGGGGGTATGCATATGCCCAAGGATGCCTTTGTAGGCCTTAAAATCATCCGCTGAAAGACGTTTTGGATTATCCCAGTCCACGGAACTAGTAAGTGGAATGTTAGTTTCGGCGCTGATTGCGCTAAGAAGCTTTGCGAGATAGTCCCAGTCACTATCAGTAAATTTTGTCTCGTCAGGTAAGTACCAGGGGTCAGATTTTTTACTCTGATCGTAGTTACTATAGCCCATGATTTCAATTTGGATACCAGCCATCTGATCATTGACTTTATGGTCGTTACCCTTACCCTTAATTGCTTCGGACGGTTGAGTAATGGCGAAATGCTGAAATACTTTTTTATTTTTGATATCGATCGTAAAGTGGGCGGGCGTTTTGCCGCTCGGTCCATTTTTGCGAGTAACTTTGCCGTAAAGATTTAAGCCGCTGGTTCCGCCGCCATTGCTTCCTTCTGTGCTATGAAGGAGAATTTTATTCGCGCCTTTTCCGTTCCCTTTTGGCGAGTCAGTAGTGAAGCTGCCAGTACTAGCTTCTTTGAGAACACCAGAGGCAGTATTGGCATCTTCTTTGACGTAGCCGTCCATGCCGCCTTTGATCCAACCATTTTCCCAGGTGACGGACGATGTTGTGCGGTCTCCGCCAGTGGAGCCGTTGGCACTAGCGGCTGGCGCGTTTGATTCAAAATAACCAAATGGATCGCCAGTATTGCTTCCACCGGATGTACTGCTAACTTTTGTACCGGATGGGTTTGCCCATGTATAGAAAATATATGGGTCGCCGAGAGCTAGGATCTTAGTTTTACCCGGTTTGTAGTTTTCATATTTATAGATATTGGCATGATCGGTGTATTTTTGGCCATCAACTTCAATCCATTTGATGTCGCCTGGATCGTCGTGCTCTACAATTTCTGGTGGTAGTGTGCGATTGCCGTTTTTCCAAACGTCAATAACTGCATCCCATTCTTCTTTCTTATAATCGGAGAAGCTTTCGCTGTATGCAGCACGAGTATCTGAAGCAAACCAGCCGGTAGTTTTGACGTAGTTCACGAAGTTGTCTGGAGTCTTTTCTTTGGACTTTTCATAGTATTCGAAAAGGTTAGCCATAATGGAGGCCTGAAATTTAACCGCTTCGATCGTGCCGCCATTTTCGTGTTTAATCATGGCGAGCATGCCCTTAATTTGGCCGTCAGTGAGTTCATACTTCTGACCGGAGAAAATGCCCGAAGATTGTGATTTGTCGTCACAGACGCAGACTGAATTAGAATTAGAATTTGCAGTACCGGAACCTAGAGCCTGAACGATTAAATCAACTAATTTGTCGCTCGCTTCTTGATTTTTGGGATGCGTACCATCGCCAAGGTAAGTGCCTGCATCATCTTTGATGGCTGCTTTCCAATCGGCAATAGCTACCTTGCCAGGATTATTTGAGGCGGCCTGCTCGAATGCCTTATTGTTTGCGTCATAGTTATTCGATGTAGTGAAGTTGGTGACAAAAACTACTCTTTTTGCATTTGGGACGAGATTTAGGACTTCATTAATCTGGGCGTCATTTACGTTACTATCATTTGTGCCGAGTGCAAAAACTAGATAGTCGCGAACTTTGTTCTCGTTTGCGAGCTGCTTAAGAATAGTTAGGCCAGAATCGTTGCCGCTAACGTCTTGTTTGAAATGTTTGCTGTCTTGAGCGTGAATATCTGCGCCAGAGAGCTTAGACTCGTAAGCTTTGCGTGTATAGCTGGAATTAGTAATAGAGTCGCCAATCACGGTGACATTAGATCCGCTAATGGAGGTCGAGCTAGATCCTCCAGTGCTGCCCGCACCAAACGAAGTTTTGCCGGAGTATTTTTGGAACATTTCATCGGCGGTTTTTCGGCGTCCTGGGCGTGTACCTGGAATATCTGCTGGCACCTCGACTTTCTCCAAGAAATAATCGGCAGCGCCTTGTACGGTAGTTTGAGTGAGGACTCCACCATAGGTGCTATTTACCTTTAACTCTTCGTTAACGAGAAAGGTTAGCTCTAGGGAGTAGAGTGCATTTACTTCGGATTCATTGTTTGCGAGCTGAATGAATTTATCGCCGTTTACGCCGTATGCGCTACCATTGGCGTAACTATAAGTCATTGGCGTATCGAGATATTTGGTGAGGCCAGGAGCTTTGTCTTTGATGTAGTTATATACGTTAACGCGACGACCAAAAGACCACTGAATAAGGCCAATACCGTAAGAAATGTCAGGGTTAGAATTTAATGCCATGCCCCATTGACTCTTGAAGCTTCCTTCGTGTTGGGCTGGATTAAAATTATTGCCTTCGTGAGCCATATTGCCCATAATGCCAGCCGTAACTTCGTCGGTAAGGCCCATAGACTTTAGGCCAGACCAAACTTTCTCTTCGGCGGTAGAGCCACTAATAACAGCTTCTCCTCCAACTACGCCACCACTACTACCGCCTTCGCATTCATCTGGGTTATAGAACATAATGTTGTTGGCGGCGAATTTGTCAATAAAATCATCGGTCGCTGCGTAAGTATGGAATGGAAATGCGGTCAAAATAGCCAATGAGATGAGCGTACTTGATTTTAGGCATTTATAGATTTTAGAGTAATTAATTTTCATAAATAATTTCATAATCGTCATAATTATAGCCGGCTAGCTGCATAGATTCTCGAACGCGCCACTCATAAGACTTTGGTTGATCTACTTGAAGGCAAAAGGCGTAATCGCATTTGGGATTATTTGTTCCATCAGTGATTTCGCCGGACACGATATTTGCACCTTCGCGGAAGTTTGTAACGATAGGCAACTTCTCAGTAATTTTGATGAGGGAGTCGTATTTATTTAGAAAATCTGTAACTTCTTGATCGTTAGTATTTTTTTGCTGATAAGATCTTAAGACTGCAATATCTTCGCGGCTTTTAAAAAAATACTGCATCCCTTCAGTTGTATTTTTTAGATATTCGACAACCGATTGGTCCTTGTGTTTTTCGATTATAATATTAATCTCTTTGGACTCAAAGTCGGGGGCGGAAAATTTTAGATGATGCTCGCCAGGGGTGATTTCGTTTACGCCTGCATTAACTTTTGTACCATCTAACTCAATAGTAGCAGTTGATGGCGCGACGGCGATGTCAAGATAAGTACTTGTTGCTTGGCTATTGATAAATGGAATTATTATAGCGAAAACGCTAATAAAGATAAGTAAGATTCCTATAATAATAGAGAGAGTGATGATAATTTTTTTGGAATTATCTTCAATTGCTTGACCTGTATCCATAAAATAATTTTACCATAATTGGTTTGCAAAGAAGTGCGTGATAGGCGATTTTTTGTTCGTAAATGCTTATACTTTAAATTAATGAAAAAACCTCGACATTAGCTGTCGAGGTTTTTGCTTATGCTTACAGTTCGTGCGTGTGGAAATACCACCAATCACGAACTCGAACAAAAACGTTTGGTTTTTTGTTGTGGTCTGCCTTTTTAGGCTCGAGGCTGTTGTAGCCAGCGCCAGGAAGACCTGGGTCGTACGGGCCGTGATAAAGGCGACCTCCGACACTGCGCCCGCCAGGGCCGTATCCGAAAGGCCCGCCGGGACCACCGAATCCGCCGGGACCACCATAAGGACCTCCAGGGCCGCCGTATGGACCTCCAGGGCCTCCGTATGGGCCACCTGGACCGCCTGGACCTCCGGGACCTCCTGGGCCGCCAGGGCCAGGGCCGTAAAGCATCAAGTTATCCATGTATTTTGGTTTTGCTGATGCGATCGGAGCGTTTCCTGCAGTAGCAAAAGCATAAGCATAAGCTGGTCTAAAGTACCATTTCATCACAATCCCTCCCTTTGAGACTAATATATGTTTCTACTATAGCACACTTTACGCAAAAAGTCAATAAGAGGCTTATGCTTATGGTCTTTAGTGTAATTTCTAGCGTGTAGTCCAGATACTATCGATGTATTTACTGACGGTAATTGGTTCTGGATGGAAGTTTTCGTTGATGGTTTGTAGGCGATCCTCGAAAGTCGGAGTGGTAGGTGCACCAAAGCGTTCGAGCCTGGCAGCTTTTCTAACGACCGGTTCCTCTGCTCCAACAGTGGCGGCTTGGTGATAATCGTCAAGGAAGATTTCTTCGCATTCTACGCCAGAAAAACCAGCAGTTTGAGCGATTTTTTCGGCTTTTTGACGAGCCGATTCATAGGCTTCTGGCAAGAGTTCACGACGGCAAGCGTGGATGTCTTTTAGGCAAAAGTCGATGTGGAAGCGTGGCGCATCTGGCGCAGCGGCGGTACATAAAAGTAGTTTAGCGAGACGTTCGCGGTCGTAGTCAAAAGTAAGTGTAGCAGATTGCGTAAACTCAAAGCCGTCGGAAACGCGACGATCTGGGCGACCGATTTGTGAAAGATCCTTGGAATCGTTTTGGGAGTAGTGGAAATGTTCGCGAATGTTGTAACTGGACGTCTTAAAATCTTCGGCGTTAAAATCGGTGCGCTCGGAAATAGCGGCAATGTAGTTAGCAAGCATCTGCGAGCCTTCTTCGAGTGCTTGCTGGTAGCTTGGTTTTAGCATAGTAAAATTGACCCGAGCGATGACTTGGTCTGGGGTAAAATCGCGACTGGCGCGGCCTTTGGCATGAATGCGCATAAAATCTCCTTATTAATTATGCTTATTATATCACCGCTTTTTATACCATTGCTTTGATGTTATAATATGTGTATGATCTAATAATCTCTACTATATTTTGCGCAAACTTTAATTTTTGGAGATTTTTTCTTATGGATGTAATTTTTGACATTATTGCTGCGGAAGAAAAGCGTCAGCGTGAAGGTTTGGAGCTAATTCCAAGCGAAAACTATGTGTCGCGTGCAGTGCTTGATGCGATGGGATCGGTGCTGACAAACAAATATTCTGAAGGTTATCCGGATTTTGATGGCTTGACGACCGACGACGAAGCTACAATTCTTGCGAGCAATAAGCCAGATAGGCGCTATTATGGTGGCCAGCAAAACACTGACAAGGTGGAGCGTCTTGCGATTGCACGTGCCTGCAAGCTTTTTCATGCCGACCATGCAAATGTGCAGCCGCATAGTGGCGCGCAGGCGAATAATGCGGTTTATAACGCGTGGCTCGAACCGGGCGATACGGTGCTTGGTATGAATCTTGGTCATGGCGGACATTTGACGCATGGTTCTCCGGTGACGCAGAGCGCAAAGATTTATAACTTTATTAACTATGGTACGGTAGCTGAGACGGGCGATATTGATTACGATGAGCTTGAGCGCTTGGCGCACGAGAAGCAACCAAAGATTATTTTGGTTGGCTACTCGGCCTTTATGAAGGTGCCAGATTTTGAGCGCGTGGCCAAGATTGGGCACGAGATTCCGGGTTGTCTTTTGATGGCGGATATGGCGCATGTGGCGGGACTAATTGCGGGTGGCGTGCATCCAAACCCACTTGATTATGGTTTTCATGTGATGACAACGACGACACACAAGACTTTGCGCGGTCCACGTGGCGGTTTAATTTTGACGCGTGGTGTGGTTGGAAATCCTTTGAAACGCCCTGAGCATACGCTCGAGAATATTCCGACTTTGATTGATCGTTCGGTCTTCCCTGGCACACAAGGCGGTCCGCTGATGCATGTGATTGCGGCAAAAGCAGTGGCGTTTGGCGAGGCTTTGGCACCAGAATTTCAAATATATGCTGCAAAGATTGTCGAAAACGCCAAGACTTTGGCGGCGGCTTTGATGGAGCGAGGTTTTTATTGCATTGGTGGCGGTACTGAAAACCACTTGATTTTGGTAGATGTCTATAAATCCTTCGGCCTGGATGGTAAGGTGGTTGAGCGCACACTGGATGAAATCGGTCTAACTTTAAATGCGAACGCAATTCCAAATGATACTTTGCCGCCATTCAAGCCATCTGGCATTCGTCTAGGTACGCCAGCGATTACGACGCGCGGAATGGGTAAGTCGGAGATGCTTCGCATTGCGGATTGGATGAAACAAGTGGTCGATATTTGTGTGCGCCGACGCGACGGTGAAGATATTGAAATCGCAAAGCCAGAACTTGCGAGATTGCGTGAAGAAGTGCGCGAAATGGCACTACAATTCCCGCTCCCAAGTGATAAATAAAAAAATCCCCCTCTTGAGGGGGGATTTTTATAGCTTCGTGCGGTTGGTGAGTGCGGAGCTTAGCGTGATTTGATCGGCGTATTCGAGTGAAATGCCGAGTGGCAAGCCGCGAGCAAGGCGTGTGATTTTGAGTTCTGGGTATTTTTCGTGCAGAAGTTTCTCGAGCAAAACGGCGGTAGATTCGCCTTCGACGGAAGGATTGGTAGCAATAATGATTTCCTGAACTTGATCCTCTTCTACGCGTGCGATTAGCTCTTTGATGTGAAGCTTGTCAGCCGTGATGCCGTCCATAGGCGAAATGGCGCCACCAAGCACATGATAAGTGCCGTCATAAGATTTGGTGTTTTCGATAGCATAAATATCGAGCGCCTCTTCGACAACAAGCACGGTAGTTTTATCGCGGCGCGGATCGTCGTAAAGTGGCGACAACTCGTCGTTATCGCTCATAAGTGCGAAAGTTTTTGGGCAGCTTTTGACGCCGTCATGCAGGCGCTCGAGGCTCGTGGCGATGTTCTTGGCGACATTCTGGTCGGCTCTGAGCAAAAAGTAGGCGTAGCGCTCGGCGGTGCGAGAACCTACGCCAGGAAGGCGCGAGAGTGCTTCGATTACATCTGTCAGTGCGGACGGTAGCATAACTTAAAAATACGGAGTCGGTCTTGGGGCTCGACTCCGCGGTTAATTTTACATGCCGAAGTTGCCGAGGGCACCCATAAGAGGCTTCATCTTGTCGGTGGCGATTTCTTGAGCTTTGGCGTAGCCGTCGCGAAAAGCGTTCTCGATCCAGCGCTCGAGCTCTGGCATATCATCAAAGTCGATTTTCTCTGGATCGAGGGTAACTTTTTTGACTTTGAGCTCGCCGGTGATCTGGATAACAACTGCACCGTCGCCCGCTTCAACCTCAACGATTTCGTTCTTGAGATCTTTTTGAGCTTTGCGAAGTTGGTTCAACATTTTCATTTGGTCCATAGTGGCACCCATAGTTATTCTTCTCCCTGATTAGTTGGAATTTTTTCGTATATATATAGTCTATCAGAATTTCGACTCTTTGGCGAAGTGATTATCTGTTTTAATGCAAAACGCTCGTCGTCGCAGATGTTGCTGAGGTAAATAATGCGATTTGGCGTGCGCTCTGGCATTTTATCGACGACGGTAATGTTATTGTAGCGCTCGAAGAGCTTATAGAAGTCGCGATTATCTTGCGTTTCGCTGACGACGAGAATGCTGCCACTGTCGAATTTATTGATGAGCTCGATGTCATTATTAAAATTCTTGGCGACGTTTGGCGTGTAATGATAGCCCTCGACAAAGTGCGAGAAGCTCGGCAAAATAATGAGAAGTACGACTACGAGCATTGGAACAGTGCCGATGAATCGTGCATAAGGGTTCTCCGGGAAAAGCGAATGCCATTTTTTGAAAATACTTTCAATGCCAGCGGCGCTTAGAATGGCGACCGGAATGACGACGAGAATGGCAATATCTTTGTTGAGTCCCGAAAAAACAATAGCAAAAATAACGAGCAGACTAATAACAGTATTGCGTGAGGTAAATAGCTCACCCATAGAGGCAAGAATGCCGATAAAAATTAGTGCGATGGTGGCAAGGTTAAAAAGAGGCGAAAGATAGACACTATCGTATGCGATGCCGAAAGAAAAGAACGGCGCAAATGATTCGGAAATATTAGTAAAGTAGCTACCAAAATCAAAATTAGACGCAAAAAGGATGTCGTTAATGACGCTAGGTTGCATGATGCAGCTTACAACGAGTGGTAAGGCTATGATGGCAAAAATTGCAAAGCTGAGTATGACTTGAATGGGCTTAATTTGTTTTAACGCAAAACGTAAGTGTGGGTGCAAAAGTCCAGCGATTGCGATTGTGATGGCGACATAGATGAGATGTGGCGTATATAGTGATGCGGAAACAGCGAGGAAGAACGAGACCACTAGTATCGGACTGACGTTTTTGTTTCCAACGATTTTAGAACCGAGCCACAAAAGTAAGGAAAGCCAGAAGATATACATGATAGTAGGTGTACCAGAGGTAGCAAGAAATAGAAAGGCGGCGCTCAGCACGGTAAGAACGGAGCCGAATATTGCAACATCGGATTTAAACCAACGGTTGATGAGCAACACGATGAGGAGTGCTGTAAAAACACCGATAATAATAGACGGAAGTTTAATGGAGATTAGGTTTAGGCCAAAAAGATTAAGGCTAAGTTTTTGCAGAAGATGATATGGTAGGTCGATAATATTTCCCTGCTGGATGAAATCCGTGCTGATGTTGCTAGATTTGATAGCGGATTGCATTTCGGCGGAACTGAGACCGCCTGGAGCGACTTTTGGCAGAAAGATTAGTACGCAAAAGAATGCGATAAGAAGTCCGATATAGCCAATAATGAGGCGATAACGGCGTGCAAAAAATTGTTTAGTGGTCTTTTTCACTAAATTTATTTTAGCATAAAAGTCTTCAATATCATAATGCGATACAAACGTCAGTCGTGATGCTTATCAAGCGACATAAAGCGGACGCGCTTCTTGTCGAAGAAGAGCTCGACGTTGCCGGTGGCGCCACGACGGTGCTTGGCGAGAATGAGGTCGGTGATGTTTTGGCGTTCGGTTTCTGGATCGTAATAATCTTCGCGATACAAGAACATAACAATATCGGCATCCTGCTCGATAGAACCAGATTCGCGAAGATCAGATAGCATTGGGATTTTAGGATCACGCGATTCGACAGAACGTGAGAGTTGCGATAGAGCGATTACTGGTACGTTAAGTTCACGCGCAATAAGCTTGAGACCTCGCGAAATCTCGGAGATTTCTTGGACGCGGTTGTCCATGGCACGTTTGCTGGATCCGGACATAAGCTGGAGGTAGTCGACGATAATGAGTCCAATGTCGTTTTCGTGAGCAACGCGGCGGGCTTTGGTGCGCATTTCCATCACGGTGAGGCCTGGTGTATCGTCGATATAGATAGATGATTCAGCCATAACGCTCATAGCTTCGGAGATGGCTTCGAAGTCTTCTTCTTTAAAATTACCAGTTTCGAGTTTGAAAGACTCGACGCCAGAGGCGTCGGCGAGCATACGGTTAATAAGCTGCTCTTTGCCCATCTCGAGCGAAAAGATAAGGACGGTTTTCTTGTTGATATT
>SAMEA104315430__coassemble_568_pt1 | contig 15404 bp, 15 predicted proteins | sample SAMEA104315430__metabat2_low_PE_044 | metagenome-assembled genome bin SAMEA104315430 (sample SAMEA104315430) | gut metagenome | biome: Monkey gut; feature: monkey-associated habitat; material: faeces | place: China | collected 2013 | reverse complement strand
TAATTGTAAGTACGGATTTTCTCGGAACGGTCGCCGGTGCCAATGAGGGTTTTACGAGCATCGGAAGCCTTGGCGCGATCATCGGCGATTTTGCGCTCAAGCAAACGCGAACGGAGCACAGTCATGGCGCGCTCACGGTTTTGTTGCTGAGAACGTTCGTCTTGCATAGTAACAACAATACCGGTCGGGAGATGCGTGATACGAACAGCAGAGTCGGTTGTATTGACGCCCTGCCCACCGTGGCCGCCAGAACGATAAATGTCGATGCGAAGATCTTCGGGCTTGATTTCAATATCGGTTTCTTCAGCCTCTGGGAGGACAGCAACCGTAGCAGTGCTAGTATGAATGCGGCCTTGGCTTTCGGTAACTGGAATACGCTGGACGCGGTGAACGCCACCTTCGAATTTGAGCTTGCCATATGGCTCTTCACCAGAGATACGGACGATGACTTCCTTGTAGCCGCCGGCATCATTAACAGACTCGGACTCGAGCTCAACTTTGAGGCCGTGAGTCTCGGCGTAACGAAGATACATGCGATAAAGATCGCCAGCAAAAAGCGAAGCTTCGTCGCCACCGGCGCCGGCGCGGATTTCTAGAATGGCAGCTTTGTCGTCGTTTGGATCACGCGGAATTAGCATTTCGGTGAGCTTTTGCTCAATTTCAGCGTATTCGCGTTCAAATTCTGGCTTCATATCGGCAAAATCTGGATCATTGCTTGCCATTTCGATATCTGCCTCGAGCTGAGTGCGCTTTTTGCCGAGTTCAAGGAGAGTGTTTATCTCGCCGAGGCGGCGGTTCTTGGCGGCAAAGTTTTTGTCGGCATAAGAATCTGGCTGCGACAAAAAGTCGGTTAGCTCTGTTTTTTCTGCGTTTAAAGCATCAAAATCCAATTGAAGATTACTCATTTAGCCATATTATAACATATTAACGGCAGTTCGTGAACTTGCGAAAGCCGAGGGGGCTTCAATGTAAAATACGGCGATAAGTTAGTTTTTGAAGGCGCTACAAGATGTGCTATAATCTGGCTATGGACCTTTAGCTCAGTTGGCTAGAGCGTACGATTCACATTCGTAAGGTCACTGGTTCGAGCCCAGTAAGGTCCACCAAGACAAAGAGAAATACACCCATAGGGTGTTATTTTTTGTTTTTTTCGTCGAGTTAGATGTGGCGAGAAGTATCTTTCTTTTAGATGGATTGGCATTATTCGGCACCTCTTTATTAGTAGCTTTTTCATACATGTTCAACACTTGCTAATTCTTTAGCAATCTTTTTCTGTTTACTTTTCATTAAGTCTAGCGGAATGGCGTCAGAGTAATGCGCTTCAAGCAACTTTTGGCGTTTATGTTCCAGGGATATTTTTAGCGCAACAACGCTTTATTTATTTTCTCATTTAGCTTTTTTGTCTAGTTTTTTGCTTCTTGTAAGATAACTTTTTACCAACGCTTCTATCGATAAGGTTGTTATCGAAATAAATGCTATATATAAAAGTATTATAGACTCAGGTAAAAGCTCAACCATGTTATTTACTGCCATAGACGTCACTAATTCAAAATCCGAGATATAAAAGAAGTCGAAAGTAACATTCTTCATATATACGCAGCATATTGACGTTAATAATGGAACACTTATAGACGCGATAATCTGTAGAATTCCCATTTTTCTTTTGCCCTTAATTACCAATATGCCTCCCAATGCAATGCCGAGCATAAGTATAATCACCCGAAAAATTAAAGCCGAGTAATCTAGTGTGCGAGCATCAAGTATCATTATCGCCTCACTCTACCAAGTGCACCGCCGGTCATTGGCCAGCCGTTTTTATCTGCCCATTTTATATATCCTTCAGTATGTTGGGCCACTTCATAATTATAATAATCACCATTGGAATAGTATCGATATGTATTGTCCTTATTCGTAACAAAGCCCATATGATCCCAGTTGCCATCATTGGCTTTGTCGCTTGCAATAAAGTCTCCTTTGTCGATTACACTAGAGAACTCAGTATGATTAGTCGTCTTAAAACCTACACCCATATAACGAGAAAACGTATCCGCATTTATCCATGACACCGAATAAAGATGCTGGCCACCATGATTCTTGTGCCACCACCCCTTCGTGTCTACGGGATAGACATCCTGAGATACTCCAGACGCCTCTAGAATTTGCGAGACAAAGTTAGTGCAATCCATCTCAATTAGATTTAAAAAACCTCCTTTGGCTACACCATAACCGTTCGTGTTATAATTTACAGCGTACGTGCGGGCATAATTGATAGCCGCATTCATATTTGGAAGCGCATATGCGATACTCGTCGCTCTCTGAAGATTAATAATCCTTTCACTATCTTTTGCGAGTGGAGCATAATATGGCAACATTAATCCCAAAGAAAGAGTTTGTGATTGCGATAGCTGTCGCGTATTGTTAGATACTAATATTCTATTGGTGTATTTTATAATCTCGTCGTTTTTTTGCCTATTTTCAAATATGTCAAAGAAGGCTACTAATGTTGCTCTTTGTTGATTCGTATCATGAGCAAAGACACTATCGCTAGACAATCCATACAGTCCAGCTCTATATTCTTCCCAGTTCTGAGAATTTATCTCATCCAGCCTAAATTGCGACGATATTGCTAGTAGAATTTCCGGAACTTTCTTCTTTAGGCTATTCAAAGCATCTTGATCATTTTCAAATGTGCAATATATAGGATTCTCTATACTGTTTATGCTAATTTTTTGTCTGCGATTTATATCTCCAATCCCATCTAAATACCGTGAACGACAATAGGAATCGTATTGACCGCTCTGCTTTTCAGCGGCCGCCGCGGAGCGACAAAAAAACGACCCCGTAAATGCTAGTATAGCCGCAGTTGTTATTGTAAATAAAGCTACTTTCTTCACTCTATTCTTCTTTCAAGGTTGCTTGCCTTTACTATAACATAACTAATATTCTATCGGAAATAGGCTTAACCATGAAAATATTTCTGAAAATTGGCGCAAGCTCTCATTTTTTCACGGCTTTTGTTTTAGATGTAACCGTAAGATAAGGCCATTAGAAATGTATATCCCGCTATCAGAGTGACAACCTAACACAATCCGAAGAGTAGAACTAGAGCTCAATTGTTTCTTGATTGAAGATAGTATTAATGCAGTGTATGGTGCACATAGGGCCAATAACCCCATCTTGTGCGCATTCTGATACCGGCTTTCTTGAGTCTGCGACTGACAGCATTATCTGACATATGATATCTTTCGGCCAGTTGCTTAGTCGTCCAACCTAATTCGTATAGCTTGATGGCTTCTTCAAGATTTATCTTTTCGATAGAGACTTCAATGCCCTGCTTTCTGAGATTATTAGCAATAGTGCTGCGGTGACAGTTGAATTCTTTTGCTAGCTTATACGTTGATTCGCCGTTTTGATATTATAAGCATTAGTGAAAGTCATCAGCTTGAGGCTATCTGGAACAGAGGTCAGAGAAGCATATTTGACTTTATCCAGGATTACTTTGTAATTCTTCGAGTTAATTTCCGATAGCCTCACCATTTTTGTTGTATATCTCAACATATATGTATTTTTTATATTTATGGTAATTTTCCTTCTGCGACGCCATCAATAAATTACATCTGGCTAAGCATTTTTTCGCAATTTGGGGCTAGATATTTATTTTTTATTCCCAGTTCGGGCGCATAAAAAATGAAATCGCCTGGAGATGTTAGTTCCGTGGCGGCGCTATCGCCAAGAAGCTCTTTGGATAATTCAGGATTTGGATGGCGAAAAACGAATCTTTTCGTAAAATATGGCAGAATGATCGGATCGATTGTGGAATGTGAATTGCACATAACGCTCATGTTGGCACGATAGCCGTCGTTGCGCACGAAGTGCCTGGTGTAGAAGTTCTGCAAGAGATTTGGAGAGTCGGCATAGTTAATATCAAAATCGTTATCAATCAAAACGAGAAGAGGCGCATCGGTTACTTTCTTGCTTTGAATTAGTGGATAGATGCCATTTAGGCCTTTTCTTTGCTCTATGACAATATCAAAACGTCTTTTACGTTCCTCTTCGTATAGGGTATAAAATTCTTTGGCAGTAGTAAGATTTTTAGCAATTGGCTTGAAAAGGTATTTAGTTTCCGCAAATTCTAAAAAGTCGTTGGAAGAATCGATTATTAGAAATTTCAGATCGTCGGGGCTTAAATGGTGCATTAGAGATAGCATAACTGTCTTAATGAAAGACAGCGCACCAGTGTTTTCGATATTGCCAGATGAAACGAAATAGTTTGATGTTGCTCCGGGTGGATAGGAAGCCCCATAATCTTTGATAAAACTTTGAAATGCTAACTCTTGCGTTTCCTGGTCTTCGCCAATAGGGATGGGGAGGTATTGGCTATTAGTGTTTGTATCGATCTGCCTTAGTGCATCTTCCAAACTTATGCTCATGTAATAAGTTTAGCACAGACTAGTACTACTAGAGTGATTGTAGCGTGCAAGATTATTGAACTCATGCTTGTGCTTGACATGATGTTAATTATGTGCTATAATGAAGAGATGGTCTTGTCCGAACAAAAATCCCTGACTTTGCAGGGGTTTTTTATGGCATTTTTCGATATTTTAAGTTTTCATTTAGTCGCTGTTCAAATTAACATAAATACTATATACTAGTGTTATGAACAAGCAGAAGAAAGGCTTTACAATTATTGAGGTCGTGCTCGTGCTTGCTATTGGTGGGCTAATATTCTTAATGGTGTTTATTGCTCTGCCGGCATTGCAACGATCGCAACGCGATACGCAGCGTAGGCAGGATGTTGCAATTATTGCGAGCGCAGTACGTCAATATATGGCCCATAACCACAATAATGCGCCACCGGATTCGGGGCGCGACAGCTCCACTAACCATACATATGACGATGATGATCGCAAGGGAACGACCTGGGGCTCAGGAAACGATAGCAAAGCTCTGCGTCGCTATCTAGTAGATCTCGATCCGGGTGGAGTCACGACAGTGGTATCGGTCGTAAATTACGTCAAGGGATCGTCGTCAAGTAATCGCTTCACTATCGCAAAGGCCGATATTGAGGGCTATGTAACAGTCTATGTTGGCGCAAAATGCCCAGATCTAACAAAAGCGAACGGCACGGTCGTAACAATTCCTCAGACTAAGAAGCAAGGCGACATCATAGTTATGCGCTACATGGAGAACGGCCACTGGTATTGTCTCGAAGTTTAACAAAAGTCCGCAGCGATGCGGGCTTTTTGCTTATGATTTTGACAGATATACCCCTATATGTTATCTTGAAGAAAAGAAAGGTATCCAAATATGCCAAGAAAACAAAAAAAGAACAAAAAAATTATTATCTTTAGCCTGCTGGGGTTAGTTGTAGTGGCGGCAGGAACTTTCGGTGTGCTTGCGCTAGTTAATAGCGAAAATAACGAAGAAAGTCGCAACGCCGATCACGAAACGGCAATTTATGACGAAAACGATCCAAACAAGGATAATCCAGATAAATACACCTTTGGCGATGACCGAAAAGACGAACTAGACGACGAGACGGCATCCGAAAACGAGAAAAATAATGACGGAAGCGTCAAGGCCACCATTTATGTGAACAATACCGTTGTCGATGACGATAAAATTGTCGCAAGCGCGAACATTACAAACCTCGTCGAAGAAAATGGAACTTGCACTTATACTTTTACTGCACCGAGTGGTAAAACGCAGGTCATAACAGCCGAGACTCTGCCGAGTCCTTACGACACACCATGCGCCGACGCCTCAATCGCCAAATCCGAGACTGGTGAATGGAAGCTCAAAGTGACCTACAAGTCTACGACAGCATCAGGCGAGAGCGAGTCTTCGAACTTCTCCGTAAAATAGCTTAAGAAAATCGGCCGAGATTTTAGTTCCCGACCGATTTTTTTATTCGACTGAGACGATTTCACCGTGGTTTAGGTGGAGCAGGCGCTGATTCTGACTGCCACGGAATTTTAGAGTAAGATCGCGCTTGGCGAGAATGAACGGGCCATCAATCAAGGCGTCGAGATATTCGACGAATTCCCAAGCTTCGCTGTCTTTGGGGATTTTTTCGAAAATGAGACCAGTGAAGGACCAGACATTCCAGCCAATTTCTTCTTTGACGAACTTGGCGATTTCGAGGCAGGCTTTGGCCTGAAGGAGCGGTTCGCCACCGCAGAAAGTGAGACCGGTTTGCCCCTTAAAGCTGGCGAGTTCTTTTTTAACATCTTCGATTTTGACAAGCGTACCAGCGGCGCCGGAGTCGTCCCAAGTTTCAGGATTCTGGCAGCCCGGACAGTGTTGACGACAGCCTTGCGTCCAGAGGACGGCGCGGAGGCCTGGGCCATTAACGATACTGTCACGCTCGAGCGGACCAGACATTAGGATATAGCCTTCTGGGACATCCATTTGAGGCTGACAAAGTTTATTTTCGACTTTTTGGGTCATAGTTTCTCCGTTGATAAAATACGCCAGCCTTGTTTTTTAGCTAAGACTGGCGTAAATGTGTTTCTATTTACTTTTCGCCAAGGGCAGCGGCGGCGTTAGCTTTTTTGCTTTCGCGCTTAGCCTTAGTGTCGGCGTCGTATTGCTCTGGCACTACGCCATGTTTGACGCGAGCAGCCTCTTCGGCGCGTTTTGCATCATTCCAGCGCTCGAGCGAGCCTACGAGATAACCGGTAATGCGGCGGAGACGTTCGAAGCCATATTCGCCATCATGTTCATGACGGCCACAGCTTGGACAGACATCGCCTTCGATGATACCAGCGTAACCACAGACTGGGTCACGATCAACTGGATGGTTGACGGAGCCATAGCCAATGCCGGCTTCTTTCATGTGGCGGATAACTGCTTCGAAAGCTTCGATGTTATCTGACGGATCGCCATCCATTTCTATGTAGGTGATATGGCCACCGTTACAGAAGTCGTGATAAGGAGCCTCTTTGTCGATTTTTTCGAATGCACCAATCTTGTAGTAGACAGGGACGTGGAAGGAGTTGGTGTAGAATTCGCGATCTGTAACACACTTAAGTTTACCGTATTCTTTCTGATCCATGCGAGTGAAGCGTCCGGCGAGACCTTCGGCTGGAGTGCCGAGGAGCGAGTAGTTGAGCTGACGCTCTTTGCTTAGCTCGTCACAGCGTTCGCGCATGTGGCCGATAATGTCGAGACCAAGTTCTTGGCATTCTTCACTCTCACCATGATGATGGCCAGTCATAGCAACGAGGGTTTCGGCGAGACCGATAAAGCCAATACCGAGAGAACCGTGTTTGATGACGTCGCGAAGCTTGTCATTTGGTTTTAGCTTTTCACTACCAATCCAGTTGCCCTGACCCATGAGAAATGGGAAGTTTTTGACGCGCTGGTTGCCCTGAAAGTCGAAGCGGCGTTGAAGCTGATCGGCGACGAGGTCGATTTTCTCATCGAGTTCTTTGTAGAAACCATCCCAGTCGGCTTCTTTGCGTTCGCCGGTAGCGATACCGTGCTTGATGCCAATGCGTGGAAGGTTGATAGTCGTAAAGGAACAGTTACCACGGGAGACTGGGCGGCCATCGGTCTCTGGGAAGATAGAAGACATGACGCGAGTGCGGCAGCCCATGGTAGCGATTTCGGTTTCGTAGTCGCCTGGCTTGTAGTATTTGAGGTTAAATGGCGCGTCAATAAAGACGAAGTTCGGGAAGAGGCGCTTGCTGGAAACTTCCATGGAGCGCTTGAAGAGGTCGTAGTTTGGATCGCCTGGGTTGTAGTTGACACCTTCCTTAACCTTGAAGATAGAAATTGGGAAGATAGGTGTTTCGTGATGGCCAAGACCGGCCATGGTAGCCTCGAGAATCATCTTGGTGACGAGGCGACCTTCTGGAGTAGTGTCGGTGCCGAAGTTAATGGAAGTGAATGGAACCTGAGCACCGGCACGAGAATGCATAGTATTGAGGTTGTGAATAAGACCTTCCATAGCTTGGTAGGTTTGGCGCTCGGTGTCAGCCTTAGCGTCGGCGACGACCTTGGCAGGGATTTTAAGTTTCTTGATTTTATCGTCATCGCCCAAAGTAAGATCTTCTGGAATGGTAATCTTGAGTTCTTTTTCGGTGAAGTCCTCGTATTTCTTGATATTTTGTTCGAGGCATTTGCGATATGTCTTGTTGACACTAGGCGCAAGAGCATAGTCGATGTTTGGAATAGCCTGACCACCGTGTTGCTCGTTCTGGTTGGCTTGGAGGATAATGGCAGTTAAAGCGGCGGCAGTGCCGATAGAATTTGGCGTGCGGAGGAAGCCGTGACCGGTATTAAAACCGTTTTTGAAGAGCTTGAGCGGATCGGTCTGACAGCAAGTAAGTGTGCCGGTAGCATAGAAGTCGAGATCGTGAATATGAATATCGCCATGATCGTGAGCGTAGCTTGCTTCAGGTTTTAGCAGGCAAAGCTTGGCGTATTCCTTGGAACCTTCAGCGCCGAATTGAAGCATCTTGCCCATGGCGGAGTTACCATCAACATTGGCGTTGCCACGTTTGACGTCGGAGTCTTCGGAAGCATCGGCAACGGAAATGGTACTGTAGGTCTGCATGAGCTTAGTCTTAGCTTCGCGGACGCGGTTACGCTCGGCTCGGTATTCAATGTAGGCCTTAGCAGTGCGCTTAAAAGCAGATTCCATCAATACACGCTCGACGATGTCCTGAATTTGTTCTACGGTTGGGATGCGGGTTTTGATTTCTTCATTGGCGACGCGAACGACTTTATCAGCAATGTTTTTGGCACGATCTGGGCCGAATTCTTCAGTAGCAGCACCAGCCTTAGTGATGGCGTCTACGATTTTTTCTTCTTTGAAAGATACAACTTTGCCGTCTCGCTTCCTAATCGATTTGAACATTTATTATTACCTCCATGATGTTCGAATTTTTTTGGATTCTATCGTTAAATTATAGTGTTTGTTTGGTTTTTCTAGACCCCACATATGGTGTCTGTTGTTATTATGGTAACGCTATATATAGCGTTTTGCAAGCTAAAATGTAAATATTACAACACTAAACAGATATATGATTTTTAGCGTATGAAAGGCTTCTAGATACACTAGAATATATTTGGATTTTTTGTAGCTTTTATGCGCATAGTGATATACTGGAATTATGAAAAAGCAGGCAAATTACATGGTAGAAATTGGCAATCTAATCGCGACGGCGCGCACGAGGCAAAACGTGACGCAAGCAGAGCTCGCCGAGATGATTGGAACTAGTCAATCCGCCATTAACCGCATCGAGCACGGTAAACAGAATGCTTCGCTCGAAATCATTAGTAAGATTAGCAAAGCGCTAGAGTTTCAGATTATTAGCGTAAACGATAGTGCGACTCAGGGGTATCGTATCGATGGCGGGCATCGCTTGCATGGTAGTATCACGATTAATACTAGCAAAAACGCCGCAGTTGGCTTGCTCTGCGCCGCATTATTAAATGAAGAAAAGACGACATTAAATCATCTAGCGCATATCGAAGAAGTTTATCGCATTATTGAAGTATTAGATTCGATTGGCGTCAAGACTGAGTGGGTAAATAATGGGCGAGATCTTGAGATTGTGCCACCAAAGCGCCTCGAAATCGAGAAGCTTGACATCGAGGCAGCGCGCCGTACGCGTACCGTTATTATGCTAATGGGACCCCTACTTCATTACTTTAATAAATTCCAGTTGCCTTATGCGGGTGGCTGTTCGCTAGGTTCACGCACTGTAGAGCCACACTTGCATGCTTTGAAGAACTTTGGACTAGACGTCGATGCAATTAGTCATTCTGGATTTTATAGCGCAACTGTAAAGCCGATTGAAAAAGGCGATCGCAAGATTGTATTAACCGAACGCGGCGATACAGTAACAGAGAATGCCATCATGGCAGCGGCGCTTTGCCCTGGCAAAACTACGATAGTGGGAGCTAGCCCAAATTATATGGTGCAAGATGTTTGTTTCTACTTGCAAAAGTTGGGCGTGCAGATTGATGGAGTCGGCACGACGAATATCACCGTGCACGGCGTCGAGCGCATCGCAAAAGAGATTGAATATGCGCCGGGCGAAGACCCAATTGAGGCAATGAGCTTTATTGCGGCCGGTATTGCAACAAAGAGCGAAATCGAGATAAAGCGAGTGCCAATTGAATTTTTGGAGATCGAACTTGAAATTTTGCGTTCGATGGGTCAAAAAATGCTAGTTTCGGACGAATATTATGGCGATAATGGCCACACGCGCCTCGTAGATATAAAACTAATCGAGTCAAAGCTCACGGCGCCGATTGATAAGATTCACCCGATGCCTTTCCCTGGACTAAATATTGACAGCTTGCCGTTCTTCTCGCTGATTGCTGCGACGGCGGAGGGGCGTACCTTGATTCATGACTGGGTATTTGAAAATCGCGCAATTTATAGCACAGAGCTATCAAATTTGAACGCTAAGGTGGAGTTACTCGATGCGCATCGCATTTTTGTGACTGGGCCAACCAACTGGCGTCCAGCTGAGATGATGGCGCCACCAGCTCTGCGCCCAGCAGTTGTAATTATGCTTGCAATGCTAGCAGCACCAGGCAAATCAATTTTGCGCAACACTTATTCGATTGCGCGCGGCTATGAAGATTTCGCCGAGAGGCTGGTTTCGCTCGGAGCCAAGATTCAGCCACTTTCCGGCATTTAGTGTCGCACCCCTTATATTTCTGTTATAATAGACATATGGCTATTACACGCGAAGACGTAGTTCATTTGGCCGAGCTGTCGAACATTTCTCTAGCCGAAGACCAAATTGAGCCACTAATTAAAGATCTAGATAATATTTTGGGTTACATTTCGCAACTTGACGAGCTCGATACAGACAACGTCGAGCCAACTTACCAGTGTTTTGATATGCAAAATGTCTGGCGCGAAGATGAGATTGAAGAGTTTGAAGCAAAGCGCGAAGACTTGCTTGCTCTTACTCGTGAGAGCGAAGATAACCAGATTAAGGTGCCAAAAGTATTATGATTACCGCAAATAAAGACATTAAAGCCGTCGACCTTGTGCGCGAAGCACTCGAGAAGGCGAAAGAGTTTGAAGAATATCACTGTTTTATCTCAATGAACGAGGCGCGCGCCTTGGAGCATGCTCGCGAAATCGACGAGCGCATCGCACGAGGCGAAAATGTAGGACGCTTGGCTGGCGTACCATATGCGCTAAAGGATAACTATCTGAGCCATGAAGGCGAGACTACAGCTGCGGCACGCATGCTAGATGACTTCCCTTCGCCAATTACCGCAACTGCCGTTGCGAAACTAGAAGCCGAAGGCGCCATTATGATTGGACGCGCCAATCTTGATGCTTATGCGCACGGTTCGAGCACGGAAAACTCTTATTTTGGCGTGACCCACAATGCGCACGACATGGAGCGTGTAGCCGGCGGTAGTAGTGGCGGATCAGCCGCAGCAGTAGCGCTTGGCATTGTACAATTTGCGCTCGGTAGTGATACGGGTGGCTCAATTCGCCAACCTGCGAGCTATAACGGCGTTTATGGCATTAAGCCGACTTTTGGGACAGTTAGCCGTTATGGCGTAGTCGCAATGGCTTCGTCAACCGATACGATGGGCTGTTTTACAAACAACGCCGACGACATGAATCTCATCATGAGTATCATGAGTGGCAAAGATGCCAAAGATTCGACCACCTTGGATGATTTTTGGCAGGAAAAACTTGAAGACGGCAAACAGGCCGAGAAGAAGAAAATCGGATTGATTTCGGACTTTTTGGGCGATGGCGTTGATCCAGAAGTTGCAAAGAATGTGCGCGATTATGCTAAAAAGCTCGAAAAAGCCGGATACACGGTCGAAGAAGTTAGCATGCCGATTTTGAAGTATGGGCTTGCGATTTATTATGTTGTGCAACCAGCCGAGGTAGCATCAAATCTGAGCCGTTATGACGGAATTCGCTACGGTCATCGTGCAGCAAAATTTGACGATCTTGACGGACTTTATGCAAATACGCGCAACGAAGGCTTTATGCCTGAGAATAAACGCCGCATCATGATTGGCAACTTTGTGCTAAGCTCCGGTTTCTTTGACGCTTATTATTTGAAGGCGCAGAAGGCACGTACTTTGCTAATTAATGCCTATAATGAGGTATTTGAAAAATACGACGCTTTGCTCTGCCCAGTGGCGCCAGCACCAGCCTTTAAGATTGGTGAAAAAGTAAACGACCCACTAGCAATGTATATGGAAGATGTAATGAGCGTACCACCGAGCATGGCGGGATTACCGGCAATTTCGGTACCAGCCGGCAAAACTAAAGCAGGATTGCCAGTCGGAGCACAGCTAATCGGGCAACGCCAGAGCGATCAGATGCTACTTTCGATTGCTAAGTCGGTGGAGGAGCAGGCTTAATGTCTCCAGACGTGTTCATTTTTGGTGGCGCGATTGTTATTGTTGGGCTTTTGATTTTGGTTTCAATTTCGCTCACCAAAAAACGTGGCCATACTTTCGACAAGGAGGACTACCAAGTAGACTTCTTGCGCATAGAGAATTCGCTCGATCGTAGTAATGAAGCTAGCTATGCGATGGCGATAGTTGAAGGCGATAAATTGCTCGATCGTGCGCTTTGCGAAATGGGCGTACAGGGTCGCACAATGGGCGATAGACTGAAAAAAATTGGCAAAGAAGAGTTTTCGCAGCTAAATTCAGTTTGGCACGCACATAAACTGCGTAATCAGATTGCACACGAGAGCGGCTTTCATCCGGAATATCGTCAAGCAGAACACGCACTCGCAATTTACAAGCAGGCCTTAAAAGATTTGGGAGCAATCTAATGGAAGAATATAAGATGACAATTGGTATTGAGTGTCACGTGCAGCTCAATACGAAGACAAAATTATTTAGTGGCGTCGATAACGATGCGACCGACAAAGAGCCAAACTCTTGCGTTAGCCCAATCGACTACGCTTTGCCTGGTATGCTACCAGTGTTAAACAAAGCCGCCGTCGAAAAAGCAGTACGCGCTGGGCTGGCGATGAATTGCAAGATTAATCTAATTAGTCGTTTTGATCGCAAGCATTATTATTACCCTGACCTACCAAAAGGCTACCAGATTACGCAGATGTATCAGCCGATTATTGGCGCTGGTGCCGTGCATTTGCCAGATGGCTCGACGGTAAAAATTGAACATGCACATCTTGAGGAAGATGCGGGAAAGCTAACACACTTTGGCTCATATTCTTTAGTTGACCTTAACCGTGCCGGCACACCGCTGATTGAAATTGTTTCAATGCCAGATATTCACTCGGCAGCGCAAGCTCGCATGTACTGTGAAGAGTTGCATCACTTGATGATTTATGCAGGCGTTAGTAATGGTGATTTGTATCAAGGTAACATGCGCTTTGATGTAAATATTTCGGTTTCAAAAACAGACGAGTTGGGCACGCGCGCCGAAATTAAAAACTTAAACTCTTTCCGTAGCGTTGAGAAGGCAGTCGAATACGAATTTGCTCGCCAAACTGCGTTGCTTGAAAAGGGCGAGAAAGTTAAACAAGAAACGCGTGGCTGGAATGACGCGAGCGGCAAGACAACGCCTCAGCGTAGTAAGGAAGAGGCGCAAGATTATCGCTATATGCCAGAGCCGGATGTGCCACCTGTAGTTTTAACGCAAGAGTTTGTCGACAAAATTGAGCACGAAATGCCGATGATGCCGGATGAATACCGCACGCGTTTTGATTCTTTGAATCTTGACGCGAGTGAACGTGAAGCGATTTTGAACTATCCAATTCTAGCCAAGCGCTTGACGGAAGTTTGCGAGAAAAATGTAGCGCTAGCACCGCGTGTTGCGCACTGGTTCTCGGGGATTTTGATGGCAGAAGAAAACGTCGATAAGGATTACAGCCTCGCGACAGCCGCCGAGCTCTTGGAGCTTTCCGAAATGGTCGAGAAGAAAGAACTTTCGTCGACCGCCGGTAAGGAGATTTTTCTTGAAATGTATGACCGCAAAAATACGTCCAAGACGCCGCACCAGCTAGCGAAAGAGATGAATCTCTTGCAAGAGAATGACGAAGAAGCGCTTGGAAAGATTATTGATGAAGTGCTCGCTGCGCCAGAATGCGCCAAGGCCGCAGAGGATGTACGAAATGGCGAAATGAAAGCAATTGGCTTCTTGGTAGGACAAGTCATGAAAAAATCCAAGGGAAAAGCCAATCCTGCTACCGTGAATGAGTTAATCAAAGCTAAGTTATCGTAATATTTATAAAAAGGAGAAAATCCAAATGTCATATAAAGCACCAACTAAGGCCGTCATTACCGATGCAGGTTTCGCAAGTCGTTTCTTGCCAATTACCAAAACCGTACCAAAAGCGATGATTCCATTGGGCGCTAAGCCTATCATGCAGTACGTTGTCGAGGAATGTGTTGCAGGCGGGATTAAAGATATTATCATCGTAGCAACTCACGAAGGCAAACCGATTTACGAAGATTACTTCAAGAATCCAGTCGAAAAGATTTACAAACAACTCGAATCGCAAGGCAAATTGGACCGCTTTGAGGCCGTTAAAGACGTATTGTCTTTGGCAAATATCACCGTAATCGAACAAGATCCAAGCTTGCCATACGGTAACGGTTCACCAATCGCCTCTGCAAAACCATATCTTAACGACGACGAGGCTTTCTTGGCGCTTTATAGCGATGATTTGATTTTTGGCGAAGGCGATGTAAAGACTTTGATCGAAGCTTACGCTAAGAATCCAGAAGCCAAAGCAATTATTGCCGCTCAAGAAATGCCAGAAGAAGTTTGGAATAAGTACGGCATGATTGCGCTTAAAGACAAAAAGAAGCATACGCTTAGCCACATTGTCGAAAAACCAGCGACGCCGGCTGAAAGCCCTTCAAATCTCACTTCTTATGGTCGCTACCTTTTGACGCCAGAGGTTTTTGCGCATCTCGTACCAAGCAATACTGGTCTTGATGACGAACTTTGGACAGTTGATGCAATCACGAAGCTGGCAAAATCTGGTGACGTAATTGTCACTAAGAGCAAAGGCAAGTGGCTTACTACTGGTGATCCAAAGAACTACTACGCCGCTTACCAAGAATTCGTTAAAATGGGGAAATAGTTATGGAACTTGCTACTTGGATTCTAGTTATCATCCTATCGGTAACTTTATTCATTTTCCTTGTAGTTGGCATTATCTTAATGGTGCGCCTAATTGGCGTAACCAAAGAAGCAAATAAGATTATGCTTCAGGGGCAAGATATTGCGGAAAAAGCCGATGATATCGCCGACAATGTGCGCGATATGACGACAGTGGGCGGACTCGTGAAGCATTTCGTTAATAACGTGCTCGACGAAGATGATCGTCGCCACAAGAAAGGTCATCGTAAATGACAAAGAAAGAACAAGATAATGGTTCAGCCAAGTTTTGGCTAGGTGCAGT
>SAMEA104315430__coassemble_562_pt1 | contig 15524 bp, 16 predicted proteins | sample SAMEA104315430__metabat2_low_PE_044 | metagenome-assembled genome bin SAMEA104315430 (sample SAMEA104315430) | gut metagenome | biome: Monkey gut; feature: monkey-associated habitat; material: faeces | place: China | collected 2013 | reverse complement strand
TTTTGGTTCGTGTTTGAGCGAGTATAGGGAATTATGTGAGTTGGGATATTTTAGCAATTATATAAATTTGCATGAAGGTTTTATGAAGGCGCGTGAGTTGGCTGGGGACTTACCGATAGTATTTTATGGTAGCATAGAGACGGCTTGGTATACGGGGGAAGTTTTACTAGAATCTGGTGAGGTTAGTGGGCAGAGGGGTAATATGGAAGGCACGAAAAGGAGACCTGGCTTATATAACGATGCGGATTTTATTTTAGATAATGGCGGTGTAGTTGCTTTTAATGAATTTGTAGAGAATTATGCTGGAGATGATGAACTAAGCGACTTTTTTGAACGCTATAGTATTGAGATTGAAGCGTCGACTGAAAATTCGGCGAGACTAATAAACTTATGGAGCGCATCTACGGCGCTAAGAAGAAATTATGCGCGTGCGAGCGATGTGGCTAGTGGTAACTATAAGTATACAAATATGGAACGAGCAGTTTATTTTGCATATAAAGAGATTGCCGCTATGGACAACGAAGTCTATTATCTGCGACGCGAGCGTGTGCCGGTGGCGACGACGATGGCGAGGTTATTTGGAGATTTTGACAACTGACTATGTGGACGAAGTAAGTCAGTGGACCTCGGTGACAATAATATTGTTGATGCGATTAAGGATAATGTCTTAGTGGCTAAATATAAGTTTGGCGAATGAATAGATGAGCTGGGTGCTGGTGCGTATATTGACGGCGAAGAGTATACTTTTGATTTCGTGAATGGCAGCGTCGTTTCAGATCAGGTGTACGAGTCGTATTACGATGATGTGGCTCGTCGCTTGGAGGTGCGGTTTGCGGATTCGGATTATAGCGAAATAGATTTTGGATATACGATACGGCTTTTAAATCCAAGGAATGTTGGAGGGACATTTGGTGTTTTTGATGCGGATGGGAAAATGGCGCAAATGGGATTGAAAGTCAGTAGAAATACACAATATGTAATTAATGACGTGGCGGAAGAAATGCTGATTCCGACAGTAAGTTATGAAGTTGTCGAGCCGGTTGCGACGGGGTGGAATTATTTTATAGCTATTTTTCTGATTGGCGAAGTAATAAGTATGGGAGGTTTGCTTTGGTGTCTAAGATTTGATGCAACTAGACGAGAGAAACGATAAGAATAAGGAGGAAATATGGGAAATAGAATAGTATATGCAGCGATGGCGACAATAATGGCTAGCGCGCCGATGTTTGGTACGGTTTCGGCGGATCAAGTATGGTCTGAGGATAATGTGAGCTCGATAAATATTACGCGCACCGTAAGCGGAGTTACGAATAAATTTAGTAATAACTTTGGATATACGATTACGGCAAGCGAAACAAATCCAGCACCAGTTGTAGGGCTTGCAGATAGTTTTAGCATTGATTTTGCTGAGACGGATGCAATACTAAATAACTCAATTTCAAAAGTTGCGACGATAGATTTAAGCGGTGTGACATTTTCGAAACTGGGTGATTACGAATTTGTCATAAAGGAAGTATCGTCGACGGATCCGGTGAATTTTCCGGTAGATAGTGAAAATGAGTATACTTTGCTAGCATCAGTACGTAATGTTTTGGATGAATATGGAAAACCGACTGGTGATTTGGAGGCGAAGTTCTTGGCGCAGTTGAGGGATGCAAATGGCGATAAGACCGATGATGTGAAGTTTGAAAAAACTGCAGTTAGAGGCAAAATTGAGCTTTCGAATACGCTTCAGGGAAGTATGGCAGATAGCAATGCATACTTTAAATATAAAATAAACCTCATTAATGCGAAGGCGGGTGATGTCTTTACGGTAACTGGTCAGGATGCTGAAATAAACTACGGTGGCGAGACGATTGTAACTGCGCCGGAAATTGTGGCTGGACAAGATAATTATGTCTATCTAAAACATGGCCAGAACGTAACAATTGGCAGTAAAGATGGCCTCAATGAATTGCCGATTGGCCTTACTTATACTATCGAGGAGCTAGATGCGACGGACTACGAGACGTTGATTGATGGCAATGTGGATGAAGATAAGGCGACTGAAGTGAAAACCGTGAAAGCGGACTTGAGTGAAAATGCTAGCGAGGAAGAAGTTGCAGAATATAAGTTAAGCAATGTAACGGCTTATGTTAATAAGAAAGAGGCGAATGTGCTGACGGGCGTAATGTTAGGCATACTGCCGTTTATGGTGGCGGGTTCGTTTGGTGCTGCGGCATATATTGCCTCGCGTCGCAAAATGTAAAAATGAAAATAAAAAGAAAAAAGCAGTTTTGGCGCCATTCATGGCGCCTACTGCTGGGGGATTTGATGATTTTAGGGAGTCTGATCGTAATTTTGAATGTGCCTTGCGGACTAATTAGGGTGAACGGTGATGGTTTGTCACCAGATTTGAAAGACGGTGATTTGGTTGTGGTTTCAAAATATGATGGTGTTTTTATGACTAATGATGTAGTTTTGGTGAGTTTGAAAAAATGCGATTTGGCGCGAGTAGTAGCAAGTGATGATATGGTTGAGGTGCGTGATGGAAAGCTCTTTGTAAATCAAGAGGAAGTAGGGCAAGTGAATGAGCAAGCAAAGAAAGAGATTATAAATTGAAGGGTAGATGGTGGTTTTTTGGTTGATTGCGGAGAAGATGAGTTTAGGGCGGTTTTACAAACGCAGATAAAAGGCAAAGAAATACTAAATATTCGAGTGAGAAATTTTTAATAATGCGCGTAATTAGATGACTGAACAAGATTTTAGTTTATGTAACTCTGCTACCAATCTTTTTGATATGCATTTATGCAATATATGACTTTTGGTGCTGTATAAAACAGAGTGAAAGTGGGGAATATGCGACGATAGCTGCAAGTGCAGATTTTGATTGGGCGGCAAATTCGAATGTAATTGCAATAATTTCGATTGACGATACGACGATTCATTATCCGATTGTGCAATGGAGAGATAATAAATATTATCTTGCGAGAAACGAGCGAAACGAATATTCGGTAGCGGGGAGTATATTTTTGGATTATCGAAATAGCAAAGATTTTGATGATAATTACAATATAATATATGGTCACCGAATGAGTGCAGGACAAATGTTCTCGGATATTGCGAAATTTGAGGAAGGAGAGTTCTTTGACGTGCATAAAAAAGCGACAATTTTGCGAGCAGACGAAGAAATTGATACGGAAATAATTGCATTTTTGCGAGTGGGCGTAAATAGCAGCCTATATAGGTTAGAGAGTAGAAGACTACGGCCGGATAATCTACAAGACATTAAAAGTGAAGCGATACAATATCGAGAGAATAATGAAGTGGGGCGGATTTTTGCGCTGTCGACATGCAATAAAAAGTCGAAGAGTTTGCGGGATGTGCTGGTGTTGAAGGAGACTTAATATTAGTAATCTTGACTTTAGGTAATTAAAAAACATCCGCTTCTAAAGCGGATGCCTTTAAAGCTAGATTTGGTGGAGTGTAGGAGATTCGAACTCCTGACCTATTGATTGCGAACCAATCGCTCTACCAACTGAGCTAACACCCCAAGGTCTGTTGATATTGTAGCACAATGAGAAGAAAATGCATCTAGATTTAGAGTGAGTGGGATATTTTAAGGTTTGTATTAAAGAACTGATGAATCGCTAGAAAACGCTACTTAGCATAAGAGTGAAAAAAATCGAGTCTACATTTGCAGATTTTTTGGTGATAAGATTGAGAGAAGTCCGTAAAATATTAAGGGGGTGCAAAAATGCGACTTGAACATTTTGAAAGATCTAGAAGAGATGCGGCGTTAAGTTTCGCGTCGAGCGTCGGGATTTGCTATGACATGAATTATTTGCCGTTTTGGAAGCGCTGGTATTATTTATGGCGGTTTCGTAAGATGGGGCGAAGTTTTCGGCTGATGCCGAGATTCTTTTCGCTTGATCGGATGATGGAGCATTATGGTTGCAAAAAAGCGCAAGATAAATACATGCTGAGTGGCACCTTTGAGCTATACGTGACACCATTGATAGGTGATGGTTGGCGTAGTTTGATTTTGAAGGTAGTTGATCGGCGAACGTATACGAAAGCGCGCGAGCGAACGTTCCGAATAGACGACGAGCGGAAGAGTGCTGACATATTATACTGTCCTGAAAAAGCATTGTTCTTGACGGCAGACCAAGTGGCGATACTAATCGACCAACTGTGCGCACTAAGAGAAGAAAACGACGATTGGAAATACTACGAGGAAAGCTTCTAGATAAAGCCCCCAGCGAAGAGCTGGGGGTGATTTTTAGTGGTTGGGTCATTCTCGTCGAAAATGTGGCTAATTTTAACACGACTATAATACATGAATAACAAAAAACAGCCCGAAGGCTGATTTCTGTAAATAATGTCATGGTGGGTCGCGAGGGGCTCGAACCCCCGACCTCCTCGGTGTAAACGAGGCGCTCTAGCCAACTGAGCTAGCGACCCGATAAATATATTTTAGCACATATTCATAAAAAAGAAAACCACCCGCCAAATGAGGCGAGTGGTATTTCAAAGGGTAGGTTGAGAACTATAAGCGCGTAATCGAATGAGATTATGAATGCTTACAAACCATAAAAAGCTCCAGTGATGCAATTTGTGGAATTGCGGCGATCCCAGATTTCGCGAGCGACGCGCCTATACGGATAGGCGGGCTCGAGGATGACGCCGGCTTTTTGCAAGTCAGCGATGTCTTCGCGACGAAGGCTAGCAAAATCGCGCAAGATTGGATCCATGCGTTGAGTCTCGTTAAAGCCACTGAGATATGCGTAGTCTTTGGTGAAAGCATAGCATTCCTCGTTGCTGAAATTAGGACGATACTGATAGCCGCGGAAAACGCGGTAGCAGATGTTCCAGACGTATTCGAGTGTTTTGCGGCTAACTTTGACGCCTTCGGGGCGCGTGTAGTCGCGAAGGTTGATGATGCCGGCGGCAACGTTTGAGAAAGGCAAGCCCTGCAAAGCCAAATCGATAGCAATAATATAGCAAGGATCGGGCGCTGCGTCGGGGCCACTGATACGAACGTCGGAGTTTTTGGCAACACCTTCGTAGAGCGACTCGTCGTCAGCTTTAGCCAAAGTGCTAACTAAAGGCAAAAGCAAAGAATCCTTGCCTAAGAGCTCAGTGAAGAGCTGCTCGCAATTGGCAATGTTGCGGACATGATATTCCACTTCGTGTGCAACGAGTTCGAGTGCTTCGAGGCCGTTGTAACGACCGCGAGTTGGAAGCTCGATGCGTTTGCGATGCTCGGGCTTGATGGCGCGAGTGCGAACGTCGACGCGATGAGCATCTTTGCGTTGTTCGCAGTGCCAATCTTCAAAGCCGTAATAGATAAGCGCGAAATCACAGAAAAGTCTGAGTTCGTCGGCGCTGACGCTGACGCTTCTTAAACGACTGCGTTCACCTCCGGCGAACATGGATTCGCTGCGACTTTCGGGGCGTAGATTTTCGCCGGAAAGCGCGTAGGCGTGATGAACTTGCGCGACATCGGGTCTGCCATACTTCTCGACAAGCAATTCGCGAATGCGCTTGTTGTCGGAGGCGAGCATAGCTTCGGCAATCTCGCAGGTTAAAAGCGCGCTATCGATGCGACGGCGCAAAATCTTGAGAATAGCCTCATCGATGGCGTTTTCGGGCTTCTGCGTTTCGAGTACCTGGCGTCCGTAATTCTTGAGGCGATTAGCCTTGTGAGCGCAGGCGACCAACTTTGGTACATTGTAGACGAAAAGCGGATCGGTGTAGACGTCGTGTTCGGCGCGTTCGAGCCAAGCACGGCGCTCGGCGGTGAGGTTGTCGGGCGTTACAAGCTCGATGAGGCTAATAGACTCAATGAGTTTGGTAAGGTCGGCAACTTTTTTCTCGATATAACTGGTAGCACGGGTGTTCTTCATATAACCACTCCCTTTCTTAAAGAACACACACTAGTTAGAAATAGTGCACCTTTTAATTATAGCACGCTTTGTTAAAAAAGTCAATGGTAACAGGGGTGGATGAGATGTTGGGCGACGCCAAGAATTATGGTATAATATAAGAATTATTATTTAAACGAAAGGGCAGTGATGTCAGAAAATACGAACCTAGAAACCATGCGCCACTCGCTCAGCCATATTATGGCGGCGGCGGTTGAGAATTTATACTCTGGCACCACAACAACAGTTAAATTTGGAGTTGGCCCAGCAGTTGAGAATGGCTTCTACTATGATATTGACTTTGGCGAAACGAAAGTAACCGAAGACGATCTCAAAAAAATTGAAAAAGAAATGCGCAAAATTGTAAATCGTGCGGAGAAATTTGTCTGTCGCGAAGCAAGCCGCGAGGAAGCGCTTGAGTGGGCCAAAGAGAATGGTCAAGATTATAAGGCCGAGCTAATCGCCGAGATTCCAGAGGGTGAGAAGATTACTTTCTATGCGATGGGTGGTTTTGAAGATCTTTGCCGTGGTCCACATGTTGAGGATACGAGTAAAGTTGGCGCCTTTAAGTTGATGCGCATTTCGGGTGCGTACTGGAAGGGCGACGAAAAACGTGAGCAAATGAGCCGTATTTATGGCGCAGCTTTTGAGACGCAAGAAGAACTTGATGCTTATCTTGCGCGTCTTGAAGAGGCAAAGAAGCGCGACCACCGTAAGCTTGGCAAGGAACTAGATTTGTTCTGCTTCTCGGATCTCGTGGGGCAAGGTTTGCCACTATTTTCACCGCGTGGTACGGTTTTGCGTGATAAACTCGCAGATTATTCATTGTCTTTGCGTGGTCGTGAAGGCTTTGAAAAAGTTTGGACGCCACATATCACGAAAACTGATCTTTATAAAGCATCTGGTCACTATGCAAAGTTTGGTGATGAATTATTTATGGTACATTCGCAGGTGAATGGCGAGCAATTTGCGCTCAAGCCAATGAACTGCCCGCATCACGCACAGATTTTTGCGTCGCGTCCACGTACCTACCGCGATATGCCGGTACGCTATATGGAAGCAACGACGGATTATCGTGATGAAAAGACGGGTGAGTTGGGTGGCTTGTCGCGCGTGCGCTGTTTGACGCAGGATGATAGTCATGTGTTCTGCCGTAACGAACAGATTAAGGGCGAAGTTGAACGCTTAGTGGGCATCGTGCGTGAGCTTTACTCGCTAGTCGGAATGTCGAAGCTACGTGCGCGTTTATCTTATCGCAATGATGAAGATAAGTATCTAGGCGACAAAGAGCTTTGGAAGATGGCGCAAGAGCAGATTAAGCAGGCTGCGATTGATAATAATCTCGAATACTTCGAAGCTGAGGGTGAAGCCGCTTTCTACGGCCCAAAGATTGACTTTATGGCTGAGGATGCGATGGGGCGCGAACATCAACTAGCAACGATCCAACTCGACTTCGTACAACCAGAGCGCTTTGGCTTGACCTATGTAAACGAGAAGGGTGAAAAAGAGCGTCCAGTGATGATCCATCACGCAACGCTGGGTTCGATCGAGCGCTTTATGAGCGTATTTATTGAACATACGGCGGGCTGGTTCCCATTCTGGTGTGCGCCAGAACAGATTCGTATTTTGACGATTAATGATGCGGTCGAAGATTATGTGGCGAAGATTGAGGCGATTTTGAAAGATATTACGCTCGAGGCGCCGCTACGCCATAACGATATTCGCTATCGCGTAGACCGTCGCAATGAAAGTCTTGGTAAGAAGATTCGCGAAGCAACCAAGATGAAGATTCCTTGCATCTTGATTGTGGGGCCAAAAGACGTCGAAGCAGAAACGGTAAGCGTACGCTTGCATGAATCTGAAGACACGGTGAAGTTGGCTGATCTTGCAGAGTATATCAAGAATCTGAAATAGCAAAAAACGCCCATTAAAAGGGCGTTTTTTGTGACGCTGTGAAGTTTCGCTGCTATAGTTTGTAGGGGGTTGGAATTTTGATATAATAGACTTAGATTTTAAGCATGAGAGAAATAATGGAAGAGGATAATTTTGCGCCACGGGATGAAGGCGAAACGCCAATGGATGCTCCGCAAGAAAGGCTTGAGAGTATGTCAGAGGTGCAGTCGCAAGAACAGAAAGACGAAAAGAAAGACGAGAAGAAGCCAGAGAAAAAGTTGAATTTGACGCCAGCTTCGGTAGTGATGAAAGATTTGAGCGAGAAGCCATTTAAACTATTGAGCGTAGTGCTGGCGCTGATTATTTTGGTATTAGGTGCTTATATCGTAGTCGATAAGACGAGCGGTCCATCGAGGCGCCAAACTGCGGGCTCGTCGCAAAGCTCTCAGAAAGATAAGGGAGAAGGTGGCGAAGAGAACGAGGGTGAGAATATTGCCAGTAAGCGCGAAGGTTATATGCGTCAATGGGAGTTTGGTAATTTTTACGTAACTTCGGCGGGTGAAGTCTACTTTGATTTCTTTATTCCGGGAAATTCGAATATTCAATTTGTTTTGAATGAGAAGAATATGCCGGCTGAACGCGATATCTTTACTATCAAGAAAGATCAGATTGCGAATTTCTGGAGTATAGATACAGACGACATGGTAATTGATGGTTATAAACTGAAACTTAATAGCAAGATTGTGTCGGTGACAGATATGGGCTGGGGGCAAAGTGTGACTTCGTACGACTTTGGTCTAATCTCGGAAGATGGAGAACTAAGTGTGTTATCGATTAATATTTCAGGCGAAGTGACGCTAAAAGAAAACGTTGGCGACTATGCGAATGTGGCTTATACGGCGGTATCGCAGGGTGCAGATGGCGCAATGACAACGATTTTCTTCCGTGATGGTAGCTATAAGAATATTTTGGAACGCGAAAAACTCTAAAAGCCGTTTATACAAAATACCTCGCTAGCCGGGGTATTTTGCTTGCCAAGTTTTAGTGTTTATGTTAAAATTTCACTAGAGATAATTAAAAAATAAAAAGGTCAAAATGTCTCAAATTGGCGAATTTAGCCAAGGAAATGGTCAATCCTATGGCTTGCACGAGGTAAGCGCGACGTATCAGATTCGCTACCGTACGAACAGAAGTTTGGTGGTGGCGCTAGGGATTTTTGTAATCTTGACGATAAGTCTCGCAACTTTTTTGGTGATTGATAAAGTACAAGAAATGCGAGCCGATTCGACGGCAAAGGTGAGCGTGAGTACGGAGTCGGCAGTTGAGACGATGTCGACGATAGGCGTGTCGAACCGTGGCACGATGCTACAGACGCAGTACGGTAAGATGTTTTTGTTGAGTAGTGGCGAGCTTTACTATATGCCGAATAGCGGCGTGAAGTTCGCGGCAGATGCGCAACCAGGTGAGGCGGGGCGCTTTATTATCGAGAAGGGCGACATTGATGGTTTTGATTTTCCAACCAGCGTGGTTGACGGTAAGGCTGTGACGACGAGTTATGTCTTTGATGGTTATAGAATTTTGCCTGATAAGAAAATAAATTACGTGCGTGAGCTTGAAATGGATAATGTAGTGGGATCTCGCAGCTTTCTAATTACGAGCGAAAATAAGAAGGATCAGATTTTGACCGTAACGCTGGGTAGTGTGCAACGAAGCCTGGTTTATGATGAAGTTGAACAAATAATTTATCCAGAAACAACAGAGGTAGAGGACGAAAAATTGCCAATTGGCCAGGATAGCGAAGAAGCGAAAGAGGCAGCCAACGAAGAACTAGCCGAAGCGCAGGCAAAGGCGTCCGAGCCGATAAAAGTCGTCAAACGCATACCACGAATTGAAACTTCGATGGGCGAAGCTCGCGCGCAAGTGATAGAATTATGATATGTCTAAAATTTGCGAAGGATTGAATGACGCGCAGCGTGACGTGGTAGAGACTTTAACTGGGCCGGTTTTGATTTTGGCGGGCGCGGGTTCGGGTAAGACCAAAACGCTGACGCATAGGATCGCAAATTTGATTGAACAGGGCGTAAGTCCGTATGAAATTCTGGCGCTGACTTTTACGAACAAAGCAGCGCGTGAGATGCGCGAGCGCTTGGCTGGGTTGCTCGGCATGGAGAATTCTTTTAGTTTTATGCCGTGGATGGGGACTTTTCACTCGATTTGTGTGAAGATTTTGCGCATCGAGGCGGCAAATGTTGGACTATCTTCTAGTTTTACGATTTATGATAGCGACGATAGGCTGGCGCTAATCAAACGTGCGATGAAGGAGCTGAAGATCTCGGATAAAACTTTGAAACCGCGAGCAGCTGAATCGGCGATTTCGAAGGCGAAGAATGAGGGTAAAGATCCGAGCGAGTATGCGGCGGAGGCATTTTATCCGCAACAGCGAAATATCGCCGAGGTGTATGAGCGCTACGAAGATATGCGCATGAAGGCCGACGCGGTGGATTTTGATGATTTGCTATTATACGTGGCGAAGATGTTGAAACAGCGTGCGGATTTGCGTGCGAAATGGCGCGCAAAGTTTAAGCATATCTTGATTGATGAGTATCAGGATACGAATCATATCCAGTACAAAATTGTGAAGGCGCTGGTGAATGATGAGCGCAACATTTGTTGTGTGGGTGATGACTGGCAGTCGATTTATTCGTGGCGCGGGGCGGATTTTACGAATATTTTGAACTTTGAAAAAGATTTTCCGGGGGCGAAAGTAATTAAGCTTGAACAAAATTATCGTTCGACGCAGAATATTCTTGATGCTGCTCAAAAAGTGATTATGCAAAATACCCAGCGCAGTGATAAGGCGCTATTTACGGAATCGGGCAAGGGTGCACCGGTTACGATTGAGGCTTTGCGCGATGAAGAAGCGGAGGCGAACTGGGTTGGAAATCAGATTAAACGCAGTGGGCGACCGCTGTCGGATTTTGCAGTGCTATACCGCACGAACGCACAATCGCAGGCCTTTGAAAAAGCATTTATGCGATTGAATTTGCCATATAAACTGGTGGGCGGGGTGCGCTTTTATGATAGGCGCGAGATTAAAGATGTGCTGGCATACTTACACTTGATCGTGAATCCACAAGACGTGATTGCGCTGACACGAGTGGTGAATGTGCCAGGGCGTGGAATAGGCGCGAAATCGTTAGAGAAAATTATGGCCGGAGATATAGAGACGCTGACGCCAAAGACGAAGCGGGCGTATGCGGGCTTTTTGAACGTCTTAGATACTCTTCGTAAAATGCAGGCTGAGGCGACAGCGCCAGCAGAGATGATTGAAAAACTATTGGAGCTAACGGCGTACCGTGATTATGTGCGAGCGGATGAGCCGATGAAGGCGGACGAGCGCGAGGAGAACTTGACGGCGCTTATCGGTGAGGCTGGCAAATACGAGACGCTGGATGAATTTTTGGCGGATGCGGCTTTGATGTCGTCGGCAGACGAAAATGCAGGTGACCATGCGGTGACGCTAATGACTCTGCACGCAGCGAAGGGATTGGAATTTCCGGTGGTATTTTTGACGGGCATGGAAGAAGGCGTGCTGCCACATACGCGAGCACTGGAAGATTCGGCAGATGATGTTGAGGAAGAGCGACGTTTGGCTTATGTGGGAATGACAAGAGCGATGCAGGAGTTGTTTTTGAGTTATGCGGGGTCGCGCTATGCTTTTGGTGGTAGAACTTATAATTTCCCGTCGCGCTTTTTGGGGGAGTTAGGCTATAACCCATACGGCAGTCGCGATCAGGATGGTGATGGTTTTAATGATTTCGACGATGCGGCTGGTGGCTCGACTGAGGGTTGGGACTGCGAAGATATAGATGTATTTCCAGATGATGATCTGCCGATCTACGAGTAGGTATTGACATTTTTGTAAATCTATGCTACTATAATAGATGCAGGGGGATTTTTTGTGTTCTTTAATATTCTCTCTAGCTTAGAAAAAGGAGGTACATTTTTATGATGTACGATGTTGTTTATAAGTTTATCGAAAGCGAAGTATCTGTCCTTGAGGGACTTAAGTGCTCCGCCGCGATCAAGAGAACGATTGCTGATCACGTGCTGGGTAAGCATCTGGAGGTCTTGGATGAAGAGGCTGATTTGTTTGATCTGGGCGATGGTAAACCGACGAGTCTGATTATGTGCGAGGCTGGAAACGAGGATTTTAAGCCCGACGCCGAGATGGCGATGGCTTTCGTGATGAATCTGCGTTCCATCGTAGCTTTGCGCAGGCGCGTAGAGAAAGCTGTTGAGCCTGATTCTGGAGACTTTGGGGATGTTCTGAGTGCGGCGTTGTCGAGGATAACCGGCGGCATGACGCTTCGTCCCTGTGAGGAGGATTTTACCATGCTTCTTGATGCCGCTGAGGCATTGAAAGATCATGCGGAATCCTGGCTGGATGGCCACGAAGAGATCGAAGAGCTGCCGAACGAGGTTTATACTATGATTGGCATCGAGCTCACTATGGCAGAGGGCTTCGTAGGGGCCGTGACGGAGATTTCCTCAGACGAGCGCAGTGAGCTGGTCGAAGGTGACATCGAGAGCGTTTCCGCCCGTGCCGAAGAACTGTCTGAGGCAGTGGATGATATGCTGGCAGTGATCGGGGAGACACTTCATACAAACGGTGACCGATTTACAAAGACTTCTTAAGAAGGGAGAGAATGATTTAAGCGAAGCCCTGGGTTTAAAGCCCAGGGTGTTTTTGTTGACTTTTTGTGTATTTTGTTTTATTGTATGGAAGCTAGGGGGAGAGTTCTTTAGGAGGTGAGATTCGGAACAATCTTTCTAAGTAACTTTTTTTGGAGGTACTTTGAATGACGAATTTTAGCTATCTTTACGATTTTGTAAGGACGCAGGTGAAGCTGCTGGGGGAACTCGGCGGCGTGAACGGCCGAGCAAGACAGCTGATGATCAATGCGCTGAGTAAATCGTTGGCGATTTTGCGCGATTCGGTGACGGTCTTCTTTCGGGAGGGCAAGACCTATGATTTGGCGATTGATGAGGATACTGATATTGATGGCGTGCCGGATGCGACCTTGTCGCAGCAGGTGGTGCTGAATATCCGTAAAGTCAATAAGCTGTTCGCTGAGGCCGAGAAGCTGATCGAGGCGAGAACCACGAACGACCCTTGTGAGAACTGTAACTTAAGCGACTGCTGCCAGCGGGCTGGCTGGCTATGCTCGCCGGTAGGGCATGATTTGTCTCAGATGGGGGCGTTACTGACAGCAACGGACGCCATCCAGATGCATGCCGGAAAGTTCTTACATGGCGACATTTGCATGTACGATGTCGCGGAGCTGATTCTTGATGAGGTTGGCGTCGCAAAAGAGTACCTGCACATGATCGAAAGTTTTAGTATCGCGAATTGCGAGGATGTCAGCATTGCCGAGATGGAAGTAGTCGCTGAGCGCCGCGATTTGATCGAGGGCGAAATTGACGATTTGCTGGTAGCCTTGCGCGATCGATACGATCTGGAGCTGGTAGTGGCCAACCTGCCGGTAGTTGTAGTGGACGACGAGGACTACGAAGTCTAGGTATGTCTACTGCGACTAACGAATTGTTCGAAGTCTAACCTAGGGACCCCCGCGGCGAGTAGCCACGGGGGATTTTCGTTTTTACTCTCTCGACAAAAAGTGCGAGATATGATATAATGGAAGTATATATTAGCTCAGCAAGAGGCTAGAAAATGCATATTAGAACATGATTCTAAGGAAAAATGCAAAAACATTGTGCTCTTGCTTTAACCAAAGGAGTGTTCTATGCGAGAATACGAATTAACCGTGCTCATTCACCCAGATTTGGAGATGAATATCGAGCCGGCAACCGACAAAGTTAAGGCTTTGATCGAGGCTAACGGTGGTAAAATCACCAAAGAAGCGAACGAAGGTAAAAAGCGTTTAGCTTACTCGATTAAGGGTCAGGACTTTGCCGTATATTACTACTACGAATTGGAGCTTCCAGCTACCGCCCCAGCAAAGATTTCGTCCGTGCTCAACATCACTGACGAAACCATTCGCTATCTCTTGGTAGCAAAAGATCCACGTCGTGAGAAAATGATGGCAAAACGCCAAGAGCGCAAAGCTCAAGAAGAAACAAAAGAGGAGGAATAATTTATGGCGCGGGGTTTTAGCAAAGCAATTATTGTAGGTAACCTAACACGTGATCCAGAACTACGTACAACCGCAAGTGGTACGCAAGTTTGCTCGATTAGCGTAGCAGTTAACCGTTCTTATAAAGGTAATTCGGGAGAACAGCAAGACCAAGTTTCTTACTTTGATTGTTCGGCCTGGGGAAAGCTTGGCGAAACCATCGCGCAATATGCTCACAAAGGTAGCGGCATCTTGATTTCTGGTCGTCTTGAACAGCGTAGCTGGGAAGATAAAGAGGGTCAGAAACGCTCCCGCATTGAAATCGTGGTCGATGACTTTAACTTCATTGGTGGCGGTAACGGTGGTGGTGATTTCTCTGGTGGTAACAGTGCGCCAAAAGCAGCAGCTGCACCAGCAGACGACATGAGTGATGATCCTATCGATTTGAGCGAAATTCCATTTTAATAATAAGAAGGAAATATGATGAAGAGATTCAAAAACGATCCAAATATGTACTTCGACTATCGCGACGTCAAAACTTTACAACGTTATGTTGACGCCTATGGTCGTATCGAGCCAATCGCAAAGACTGGTCTTTCTGCAAAACAACAACGCCAGTTGGCTACCGCTGTAAAGCGTGCTCGTCACCTAGCTCTAATGCCATTTGTAGCTAACGCTTAGTCTGGGGGCGGGTAATGTACGGTCCTACTGACTTAAAGAAAAATACTTTGATCACACTTGATGGCCAACCATACAAGGTTATTGAGTATTCCCAAAAAGTTATGGGGCGTGGCGGAAGTATTGTAAACGTTAAAGTAAAAAACCTAATTACGGGCGCTTTGCTGCCAAAGACTTTTAAGGGTCAGGAGAAGATTGAAAGCGCTGACGTAAGTGGTCAAACGGTACAATATTTGTACAATGATGGCGAAAAGTTCTACTTTATGAACCCTACTACTTTTGAGCAATATGAGCTCTCGGCCGATATGGTCGGTGACGCTAAAGATTTTCTCAAAGAGGGCAATGAAGTAGACATTCAATTCTTCAACAATACGCCAATCAACTTGGCTTTGCCGAAGAATGTCTGGCTTGAAGTGACTTATACTGAGACTGCAGTGAAGGGCGATACGTCTTCTTCAATTACGAAAGATGCAACGCTTGAGACTGGTGTAGTAGTAAAAGTTCCAGCCTTTATTAAGACGGGTGATGTTATTTCGGTCGATACGGAAAACTACGCTTACCGCGAGCGCCAGAAGTAATTTTTGCCGAGCTTGAGGATTTTAATAGGTGAATAATACGCCTAATATTAACAATAACCAGCACCCTCCGGTGCTGGTTATTGTTGGTCCGACTGGAAGCGGCAAAACGGGACTGGCGATTGAGGTCGCAAAAATATTGAACGGAGAAGTAATTTCGGCAGACTCGCGAGCAATATATAAAGGAATGGATATAGGTACGGCAAAGCCAACTATTGCCGAAATGGATGGTGTGCCGCACTTTGGAATTGATCTTGTAGAGCCGGATGAACGTTTTACAGTAGTAGATTTTGTGCGCTATGCGAAGCAAAAGATAGCCGAGATTCGCGAGCGAG
>SAMEA104315430__coassemble_315_pt1 | contig 22630 bp, 17 predicted proteins | sample SAMEA104315430__metabat2_low_PE_044 | metagenome-assembled genome bin SAMEA104315430 (sample SAMEA104315430) | gut metagenome | biome: Monkey gut; feature: monkey-associated habitat; material: faeces | place: China | collected 2013 | reverse complement strand
GCATTTGTGGCAGCCAAAGCTGGTTTTCAGACGGCTATCATGGCTCCGACTGAAGTGCTAGCAGCCCAGCACGCCGAATCCCTATCAAAAACATTCGGCAAAGAGCTTAGTATTGCACTATTAACTGGCTCAACTAAGCATAAAGTTGAGCTCAAAAAGCACATCGCGGCTGGCGAAGTCGATTTAGTGATTGGCACGCACGCATTAATTACAGACGATACGAAATTTGCTCGTCTTGGACTGGCGATTATTGATGAACAACATCGTTTTGGCGTGGCTCAGCGCCAAAAGCTGTTATCTAAGGCTCGTAGTATGCCACATCTATTATCGATGACGGCAACGCCGATTCCGCGCTCGCTACAGCTAACGATTTTCGGCGATCTTGAAGTATCGATTCTCGATCAACTTCCGGCTGGTCGCCAGGCTATTACGACCAAAATAGTCGCCAAGGCCGCCGAAGAACAAATGTGGCGTGACATCAAAAAAGAACTCGAGCTAAAACATCAAGTTTATTATATTTGTAAAAAAATCGAGGATAGCTCAGCAAGTGAACTTTCGTCTGTCAAAAAAGAGTTTAAGCGCATCGCAAAGATGCTAAATGGCTATACCGTAGAGTTATTACATGGACGTATGAAGCCCGATGAAAAAGACGATATTATGACGCGTTTTTCGAAGGGTGAAATCGATGTGCTTGTAAGTACTACTGTTGTAGAAGTTGGTGTAAATGTTCCGAACGCTACCGTCATGGCAATTGCGGATGCTGATCAATATGGCCTTTCGCAGCTGCATCAGCTTCGCGGTCGCGTAGGGCGTGGCAGCGCAGCGTCATATTGCTATCTTATAAATTCTAAGGATGCACCGTCTAGGCGCCTACGTGAAATTGAAGGCTCACAAGATGGTTTCTATCTTGCCGAGGTTGATTTAAAACTTCGTGGCCCAGGCGAAATCTATGGCTCGCTTCAGCATGGCGCACTCGATCTTCGTATTGCGACTATTACTGACACAAAGCTGGTTCATGCTGCCGACATTAAGGTTAAGGAGTTTTTACAAAAAGGCTATAATGTGTTAGAATATAAAGAGTTAAGCTCTGCTATTCAAAAATATCAACGCCTAACCACTCTTAACTAATGTATTCATCACTTGGAATTATTCAAAACGACCGACCTGGGTCATTAACAGGCACGCATCAAAAACTCGACCGCGCGGCTAAGATTTTGCTAAACAAATACGTGCCGTCGGCCTCTCGCATTTTCCCCTCCATTGACGAAATTCTGCATTTCGAGGGCGCATTTGGGCCAGACGGCCTTAAGCGCAAATCTCCGGGCGTCGACGAGCCGGAGCACTTTATCGAGCCAGGCCACGATAATGGTGTCCTTATCGGCTATATTCGCGATCACCAATATAATCTAAAAGAGGCGCTAAAAAATGGAAATAAAGAGCGTGCGGCTTTTGAGGCGGCTTGGCTTGCGCATGCACTCACTGACGGACTTACGCCCGCTCATCATTTTCCATATCGTCAAGTTGTTGACGAATTGATGTCGGATAAAGACTATGCAAAACTTTTCGGCGTCAAAATTAAAGGTATAATGCGGGGCGATACTCTAGCTCAGGCGGCTCGTAATAATTGGCTTTATTGGGGGGCTGGCGGGATTATGACGAAGCATATTGCTTTCGAATATGGTGTTGCTTATACTATTACGCCACTCGCCTCAAAGCGTCTAGTTCCGAAGGATCTTAAGAGAGCAGATTTTAAGAATATCGACTACGAGCATGTTTTTTACAATTCGCTCGAAAAAGTAGCAACTCTCGACATGTATACTCAATTCCTAAAAACTGGCTGGACGACGGAACTGATTGTTGAGACTCGTGAAATCTTGATTCCGGAAATCGTGCGAGTAATTACACTAAACTGGGCTGCCGCAATTCAGGCCTGCGAGCGAGAACGGGAGAAAGAACAAAAGCAGAAACGGGGCCGAAAAAATGCGCGCTAAAAATCAACTGCGGATTGTCTCCGGACATCTAAGCGGTCAATTAATTGACACCCCAAAAACTAGCGCAACAAAACCTATGGGCGAACGCGAGCGCATTGCAATTTTTAATCAGATTCGCTCGCATTTGCCGGAGGCCAGAGTTCTCGATGCTTTCGCTGGCAGCGGAGCTCTCGGTATCACCGCGATATCTAACGGTGCTAACTCTGTGGATTTCCTCGAGAAAAATCCTGAGGCTATTAAAACAATTTCGGCAAATTTAAAAAAGCATAAGTGCAATGAAAGAGCCAAAATCGTAAAGAATATTGACGGCTTATCTGTTTATGATCTAATTTTCGCTGATCCGCCATACGATAATCCGCAATACGAGCTTGTCGAAGAAATCGTTCAAAAACTAGCGCAAGGTGGAATTTTGGTCTTATCTCATCCTAAGGCGCCAACGCCACCAACCTTTGACGGACTTGAATTACTTAGCGACCGCAGTTATGCCGGCGCTTGCATAAAAATCTATTTCAAGCAATAAAAAGCACCGCAGTGCAACCACTGCGGCATAAAAAGTACTAGGCGTAAAACTTAAGCGAGTGCTTCGTCTGGCGTTTCAATAATATTAAAACGACCGTTCTCATCAACTTCAACATAAGCGACCGCTGAATAATCTTTGTAGCGACCAGATTGAAATACAAGATCGAGCCCGTTCTGAGCCGAAATATCTACGATTCCAATATCGTCGTTTTCTATGTTATAAAAATGCAGCCTTAAAACTCGCGCATTGCGACGAGTCGTGATCTTATAGAGAAAGAAGCTACTGGCTCCTCTAAAAAGGATATCCTTCCAAATCCGCCTAAAACCAAAGAAGGGTCCTTTTGTAGGGTGACATTTGTCAGTTAACAGATTGTGGCAGCTTACGATTCTCAGTCCATATTCGTGAGCATCTCGACTTGCGGCCGCAATTTCTTTTCCCCTAAAATCTACTATCGATGCGAACTTTTGCGTATCATTCTTGCGCAAAACGTTCACCCCCTTTCAAAAAACAGGGACCAAATAGTTACAATATCCATTATAGCACACTTTTCATAAAAAGTCAAGAAAGCGTAAGCAAAAAACTTAAAAACTCAAAAATACTTAAGCTTGCAAAACCGCAAGAAATAATTATAATTAGCCAAGATTAGAGGAGAATATCTCTGTTGGACCTTAACTATGCGTGTCTTTTCAAAAATTTAGAAGGAGGGGGTCTTTATGAAAAAGACTACACTTGGGATTATTATTCTTTTAGTTATCGCAATGACGTTTTTGGTTGGTTGCGGCTACGACGCACTCGAGAATGGTGCTAAGAAAGAATCTATTGATACTACGGAGGGCGCCGAAGACAAAACGCTTCCACGAGTCAATCCAGACGATGTTTATGCTGCCTATTATGGCTACCTTATTGCGCATGAATCGGCAATCACTTCCTACCAGCAAGACTTAATTTACGCTGGCGGCGGCGAAAGCTACGCTCGCAACATTCTGGTCGCCGATATTAACAACGACGGCATCGATGATTTGCTTTGCGTTCTCAAAGAAAGTGGCGACGGCTGTGACACGAAGCTCCGCATCTTAAGCTACGACGGCGAAATTCGTACCTTGCTCGAGCAGGATTATCTCGTGAACGTTGGCGGAGGCACAAAGTACGCTTGGATGCTTTTGCCTGACGGGTCACTCGCCTCGGTCCGAACTTCGAATGGCGACAATCTTGCTTATTTCTTTACGAAGTACGAAGTGGACACTGACGGCAAACTTGTTCCCGCATCAAAACTTTGCACGGAATTTGAGCAAGATGGAAATCAGAAGTTTTTCATCGACGATAAGCTTGCCGATGAATCGGATTTTGCACGCGAGCTAAAAATCTATCAAGCAAAGGATCTCAGCCTTATCCTAAAGACTGGTGCCTACGATTATGATAGCTTCTTTGCATTCTATGCGGATTTCGACCCAATCGCAATGACTTTTGCGGATGCATTAGAATTCTTGCAACCGTCCGCCGAGATTGTCGGTCTCGATAAATACCTTGGTGAATGGATTTATCATGGTGAGAATGACATGGAAGGCCGTCTTACTGTTAAGGATGCAAACGGCGTAATCTCTTGCGATTTGCAGTTCTATCGTCTAATCGGCGACCAATTCAGTGCCTATCCGATTAGCGATACAGATGCGAGCATTGAGTTTTGCGGTGTTCCTGGCACCATTAGCTTCAAAGACGGCAAAATCACAATCAAGCTCGAGGACAATCATATCTATAACGATTCGACCGTCAGTCAGTTTCTCTTTGCAACCGAGTTTGCCTTCGAAAGACAATAATCTCAAAAAACACCGCAGTTTCTTCCGTGGTGTTTTTTAATTAGTGATTATCTTTGCAGCCAACCGTTCCGTTTTCGAGTTCGTAGAAAGCGGTGATTTGACAATACAAGCATTTTATGCTACAATCTAAATAAGCATCCGGTGAGTTGCTAGCATTTTAGTATGCTTTTATCTACCGCAGATATATCTGGGCCTGCTCAAAAGACCTAGTTATGTCTGCGGTAGTTTCCTATGCTCCGCAGAAAAGGTTATTGTTCATATTTTCTGATGGAGGTGGAAAATGTGGGAAGAATTAATAGCACTAGTGACGAGTGGACCTTGCATGATATTGAGCTTGTCTCGGATGAGTCCAAGTGCGAGGAGGAGTTAGCCGAAATGACTGGTCGTACTATCAAAGCGATCCGTCGCATGCGCTATCGTGTATGCGGGCGTAGTACCTTCTCGAAAGGCTACTGGACCAAAGCTGACGACGATTTAATCCGTGCCGGAATCTTGACCGATCGCGAGGTTGCTTCAATTACGCGTTTTTCAGAGGCGCAAGTTAAATGTCGTCGCCACGTGCTCGAGAGCACAAACCTTAGCGGTCGTCTCTGGACGCCCGAGGAAGACGAGATGTTGCTTCACGGCGGCAAGACCAACGAAGAGCTTGCGGATGAGCTTAATCGTACGGTGGTTGCCATCGAAAATCGTCGCGAGCAGCTCAGGGGGCTAAGAATTCGCGCCAACGACATCGCGCAGACGCCTAGCGCTAGAAAGTGCGGTCTATATCCGAAGCGCCCTTGGACGCTAGAAGAAGACGAGATGGTAGAAAGGCATGAAATTCCTGATCGTGAGCTATCTAGCCTGATCCAGCGTAGCGTCACTGCTATCCAAAAACGAAGGCACGAGCTTCGCAAGTCCGACTAAAAGCATATTCTTTACGAAGCCGACCGCAAGGTCGGCTTTTAATCACGTCAATCCTTAAAGTAGCACTTATGGCAAAGAAGAGCATTGAAAAAACTAATGTAATGCGCATTTTAGACCAGCGCAGCATCAAATATCAGAGTTATAGTTATGTTGATACGGACGCAATTAATGGTCTAGATGTTGCGAACGCGTTAAATCAGAATCCGAGTCAGGTTTTTAAAACTCTCGTTACGGTCGGAGCTAGCAAGAAGCACTATGTGTTTTTGGTGCCCGTCGCAAGCGAGCTCAATCTCAAAAATGCCGCCCGCGCCGTCAGCGAAAAGAGCATCGAAATGCTAAAAATGAAGGATCTTTTTGCGCTCACTGGCTACATCCATGGCGGTTGTTCGCCTATTGGTATGAAGAAGCAACTTAAGACCGTCATCGATGCCTCCGCGCAAAATTTTGAAACAATCATATTTAGCGCTGGCAAGATCGGCTATCAGGTTGAGCTTAGACTGGATGATCTTAGGAAAGCTATCGATTTTGAGCTAAAAGACATTAAAGATTAAGTTTGTAATTTCGTAAGGGAATTGGAATAAGTGGCAATTTGTGCACTATATAAAAATCTCCGATTTCTCGGGATTTTTACTTATAGATACTTGATCGTTATCTGCGTTGTTTTACTTTGTTATACAGCGCAAATCTAGCTTAAGCTTATTATAAAAACAAAAGTTGTCGACCTGGTGCTTATTTCTGTATCGCCCCGGCAGACCTCGTTACGACTGTTCGTGGCGCTTTTGATATGCTGCATAGTATTAATATGGGATGTGCATGCCGAAGAGCAAGTTCATCTCAAGCGTGAAACGTTGCAATAGAAATTACTGCAACAAAATCAAAAAAATAGTATATAATCTAAACATAAACTGAATGACAATAAACCGAAGTGGAGGAATATGAATCCAAATGATACGGATGGGCATCAAGTTGGAAATGGCCTAGGTGTCGAACAGCCTAATACTTTTGCGCCAAACACTGGTGACGCTTTTAATGCGCCGCAGGCGCCAATTATTTCCTCCTCCCCTGATCCCGAAGACAAAAAAGAAAACTCCATCACGCGCGCCTTCGGCGGTCGCTCTCGTGCCTCCAAAATTGCCGCCCAAGCGCCAGTTCAGCCATCCAGCTTGCGCCAAAATGCGCCAGATTTCTTCCAACAAAGTATGCAACAGCAGGATATTGTTTTGAATGCCGCCGCAGAGAAAAAACAAAAAAGCAAAAAAGGTCTTTTAATTGGGGGCATTATTGGCGGCGTAGCATTAGTTCTTATAGTCACGCTAGTAGTAATAACATCCTTAACCCAATCAAACGTTCCTGACCCTAAACAAATAATCATTAACACGCTTGACGAGAGCGATGTAGCATCAATAAACAGCTTCGAGACGCAACTCCTCCATATATACAATAACGAAATAACAACCAAGGACATTTTTACTGACGACTTCAAAACAGCCGTCGAAAAAGGAGTAACCTCATATCAGAATGTATATAACGGGTTAACAAGTAACGAAAGCGATCTAGCAAAACATAGCGACAATGAAAAAATCTCGACAATAATAAATAAAATGCGCGAAAATACAAAACAGTATAACAGCGCAAAAGAAAACTATCTTCTAGCTTATGACGCTTTTATTAATGACAATAAGACAAAACTAGACGATATTTCCGACTCAAAAGTAAAAAAATCGGCTCTAGACTTGTATGAAAACATACAAGAACTTGACACAATATCCGCAGCCTATAAAGCCATAGATTGTAGCAACGCAAAGGTCATTATCCCTTCAACTGGATACGATGAATGTGACCAACTCGATGACCGTTATGAGAGTGCCACGAACGCAATCAAAAACAACGACTTTGCGAGAATACTTTTCTTTGGCGAGAATCCTGAAAAGACAAAGTCCAATATCGTAAAAGACACATTAAATGACGTCTACGTTAATTCAAAAGAAGCAGGAAGAAATAATGAGAGCCAGAAATAAACTAGTAATAATAATTGCTATTATTGCAATTATCGCGTCTCCTATATGCGTTACGATCAATGACGCATATGCCGTAGAGCCAGTACTGCCAAACGGAATCGGCTCATCAGAGATTAGTAAAATACACAATGATCTTGGCGAAGAGGCCTTCGCGCAGCTAAGTTGGCATATTCTATACAAATGCGTAAAAGGGTCTTACGAAGAACGAGATCAAGACTTTGTGCCAAATGACGTCCTTACAGACGATGACTTTTTTGATTATTCGCGTGACGCACGTGGCGTCGTAACAGTACCTACGGGATACTATCTGGAATCTAAGGTCCAAGGTGGCACGGACTATGATCCAGATGGAGCTATATATTGTAGAAATAACAACAACAAAATTCTTAAAATTGCAGCCGATGCATTAGGAATCGACTATAAGCAAATACTATGTGACACTAATAAACCTGGCATTATTAGAAACCGTAAAAATCCAACAGAGTGTAATCCATCTTCTACCGATGACGATTATGAATTCTCGCCAAATTATAATTCTCATTTGCAAAAGCTATGGAATGCAAAGAAGGCCGAAAAAAACTGGGCGACAACTTGGGGAAATATCGGCAATTATGGAGGCGTAAATGGATATGTATTATATAGTTACGAGGCCGGAGTTCGTTGCGGTGGCACAAATCCTAATCTTAAACTAGAGGAAAAAGATAAAAAACCGAATGGATATTATATCGAACCTCCACTCGAGACTGTGGGGCAAGATGGTGGAGTAGCATATCAGTTCTTCACCGCTGACAACGAACTCGAGAATAATTTCGTCGATAATAGCTATACTACATGCTCGACGATGATTGCGCGCGCCAATAGTAATACTATTAAAGATGCTTTTCGCGAAAAAGTATTAGTTACTTTTAATGATCGATGTAAAAATTTCTACCAAGAAATAATCGACGATACGACTAAAAAAGTATCCGATGAAGCAAAGTCCGAATTTGATAGCAAGAAAAGCGCTAGCGGATACGGTTTTCTAGAGGACAAAGACGATCCAAATGATAGTACTGACACTCAAGATATGCAGTGCGTAACTATTGATGGCCTACTTCATCCAGAACAATCCGACGATGAGGGGTATGCAGAAGAGGCAGACCAAGAGGCGAACGACAAAGAGCCGAGCTGCTACGATCAAGCAGGATCGCTTGGTTGGATTCTATGCCCCCTTATTGACACAATGGGTAAGTTTATTCTAGAAAAATACGAGCAATGGGTAGAGCCGGCTCTCAGAGTAGACGTAAAGCTCTTCTCGAATCATAATGAAACCTATGAATCCTGGAAGATATTTAGAGATATCGCTAATATACTATTTATAGTTTTCTTTATATTCGTCATTTTCTCGCAAATTACAGGTGTAGGCATTGATAACTATGGCATTAAAAAAGCTCTACCGAAGATTATTGCAGGAGCGATATTAATAAATGCTTCTTATCTAATTTGCCAAATAGCCGTTGATTTGTCGAATATAATAGGACAAGGTATAGCTGGAATATTTAACAATATTAGCGAAGCCTTAACAATTAACTCTATAAAACTCGATGGAGTCTCCGTAAACAGCGATGCATGGGATAGCTTCACGAGCAATGGTGCTCTTACTGCAGTCATCGTCATCGTAGTAGGCGCCGCAGTAACGGGCGCAGTTCTAACGCAAGGCTTAGCAATCATCATCCCTATTCTTCTTCTAGTTCTAAGCGTAGCGTTCACTATCTTTACACTTCTAGCAATATTAGCCATTCGACAAGCGCTAGCAGTAATACTCGTAGTATTAGCACCGCTTGCATTTGTATGTTATATGTTACCTAATACGAAAAAACTATTCGACAAATGGTTTAAGACTTTCCAGGGCGTCTTGCTAGCCTATCCTATTTGTAGTCTTGCAGTCTATGGCGGAAATATGGTCGGCAAAATTCTTCTTAACTCCGCTGGAGAGAATACATGGCTCGTAATATCCTCAGCCATTATCAGTGTGGCACCGGTATTTATTATTCCTAAGCTTATAACTGGCTCGATCGGCGCAATTGGCGCTATGGCAAGCGGCTTTATTGCAGGAAAAATCGGTGGTAGAGCTCGTGGCGCTCTCGACCAAAGTAGAATGGTCGGTAATCTTCGTGAGAATCACCAACGTCACGCTGCTATGAGCCGAGCTGGCATAAAAGTAGGTAAAGATGGCAAAATTGCGTATACTGCACGAGGTAAAGTTAGGAATGCACTTACTAGAACTACAAGCGGCAAACAACGTCTGGATGCTGAGAGAACCGCCGTCGCCAATGATCTGCTTCGTAGGCAGAAGGCCGGAAGTATGCTAGGCGATGCTGGTCTAGCACGCATGTCGGCAATGACTCTCTCTGCACGGAATCGTGAGGATGCACAAGATGTCCAGGATGAAATTGCAAAGATGTCGTCAGAGGGCATAAACGATACAGCTAGGATTGCAGATGAGCTAGCAGATATGGCAAGTAGCGCCCAGGATGGTGACACTGCAAGTATTCGCTTTAAAGCTATGGCTACTGAATTAGCGGGTCGCGGCGGAGAAGGCAAAAAAGCTCTTGCAAAGATAATGCGCCAAGGTGGAGCTGGCGCTAAAATGCTTGCCGATTACGCAGCCACGGGCGATAGCAATGTTCTGTCTGCAATTGGCGACAAAGATGCTTATGCGCAGCAATATGCTCGATCTCTAGCTTCCGGAACTACAAGCGAAGGTGATTTTAAAACATGGCTTAATGGAGACTCCGGTCACGTTGATTCCAATAATAACAAGATGAGCAACCTTCAATTCGTCACTGATTCAGTCCTTGACGATAATGAGAGGCTCATGTCTCAGAGCGGTGATGCTGTAGATAATGCACTTAGTGCAAAAGATGCTTCTACTGGCGAGAGTATGATCGGCGAAGACCGTGCCGAAAGTATACTTTCAGATCCTGCACTCGTTAAAAACAAACCAAAGAATGCCGCGAAAGTCAAGAAAGCATTATTACCTCATGGCGTAGTAGTAGAAAAGGGTGCCACGTATAGCGTAACAAAACTAAATATCGCTACAGGCAAAAACGAAACAGTATCAATTACTGGCCGCAGAATGGAAGACGGCACATTTATTGCGGCAGATGGCACAAATTACACAGCACAAAATCTAGTTGACATGAAAGCTACAAAGGTAAATTAATTTATGGCATGGGGAAGAAAAACAAATGCGCCGGACGGATACCGTCCGGCAAAGGATGGCGAAACGCCAGACATGACGCTTAATGGCAATCAATACATTCACACTAATAGTAATGACGATGGAGTTTTTGACGCAGGCGAAGTTGGCGATAAGCATTATCACGACACGTTCGACAGAAGCTCAGCAAAAAAGCGTAACGCTGCAAAAGAGCTATTAAACGCAGAAAATGGCGGTTTTGGAGCTAATAATCAAGAATCCAGCCCTAACACACTAAAAACAAATGGCTCAATCTTAAACCAACGAGAGCAAGAAGAGAGCGGTTTTAAAAATAATGTAACCGGAAAAACTGCCCAAATCGCAAAATCCGCCGCTAAAGGTGACATTAAGGGCCTCATCAAAAAAGGAGGCCCAGTCGGCATAATTATCGCTATGCTGCTGCTTTTTGGTGGCGGGTCAATGCTTGGCCAAGCCGCAATGCCATTCTCACTAATAAGTCAGTTTCAGGGGAATTTCGACTCCATCGGAACCTCAAACCAACTAAGAAGCCGTCGCATGTTACAAATTCAAATGGATGATGGCAACGTAAAAGACTGCAGGAAGTCTACAATTTTTGGTAAAGAAAAATTCAAGGTTACCTCTAGGCAGAAAAAGAAGCTAGCAAAAGCTGGTATTACGCTCGATAAAGTAAACGGCGTAACCGTCATGAAATATGACGACATCGATGGAATAACGCATACGGTAACTGCTGCGGACTTTGATAATGTATATGAGACCGATACTAAATTTCATGACGCATATTACGAAGGTTCACGCACGTGGCGAGGCGCAGTCTCGGATTGGTTCGATAGTTTATCCGAAAAATTCCTCAAATGGTTAGGTATCAGCCGAAATGTCTTCTCTAAATTCAAAAAATCTGATAATCCCGATACAGATTCTGACAACTTTAGAACTACAGTCAGCGGGGAAGCCGATAATGACGGAATTAAAGGATCTGCCAATCATTCTGAAATGACAGAAGAAACGACACAGACAGAGGATGGTGGCACTGAAACAACTAACGGCAGGACCGAGTCAACATCTGAATTTGAAATGAATAAAGCCGACGTAGACGTTGACCCAAAAACTGGAAAAGTTAAGGATTCATCAAAGCTCGCCACGAAGGTTCAAAGTTTTGTAGATGGTTATGCCGCTAAAGCAACTGGCATTGCTACAGGCATTGCGAATGGTGCATGCGGTATCCTAGACGTAACCGGCGCATTAGGTCTTATTGCTACCGCATATCAAGTAACGCAAGTCGTAAAAACTGCCGCCGCCATATTTGAAGGTATCCAAAAAAGTCAAGTCGAGCCAAGCAATATATCACCTTTAAACGAAGTCGCGAACTCGCTAACCCAAAAAGCCCCAAACACATATTATAAGGATAAGGATACGCAGGGAGAAACTACTCACAAATCAGCAATGGAGGCTAATGCTGTAGGTGCGCTATTTGGCAATATAAGGACCGACACAAACGACCCTAGCGTAAAGAGCTTCAATATTCTCTCCAGCATCTCAGGATTCTTAGGAGTTGGAGTTTCGTCATTTAAGGCGTGTACATACACAAAGCTGGCCGCATCAATCGTCGATACGGCAATAGGGGCAGTAGAGGTAGCTGCATGTATATTATCGCTGGGGATTGGTTGTATTGTTTCTACCGTTAAAGACGCGATGATCTCGGCGGGGGTTAGCTTCGGAATTGGCACTATTGTTCAAGCCATCGTACCGGTCCTGGCGAAAGTTGTTACCCGCAAAATCGCTACCGAAGTAATGGGCGAAGATCTAGGAAACGCACTCGTATCGGGAGCAAATATTTATATGGGCAATAATCACCAATTCAGTGGTGGAGCCGTAGCAAATAAGAGCTCTTTTGCTAAATATATATCAGAACGAGATGCTGTCGTAGCAGACAGAGCAAGGTATGAGCGTAGTGTTCTGAGCCCATTTGACACTAGCTCGCAATACACCTTCATGGGCTCCTTAATGACGTCTTTGATTCCATTATCTACGCAAATGGGAAGCATTTCGACCGCTATTACAGCATTTAGCAATACTGTCACTAAATCATTTTCTAGTATAATGCCAGGCGCTTCTGCAATTAGCGCAGGCATAACCGCGCAAGAAGCCGCCAATAATACGGCAGAAAACTGTCTATATCTCGACTCAATTGGAGCTGTCGGAGACGCGTTCTGTAACCCATATTTTATTTCAGACTCCTCCACAATCGAAGATCACCCCGCCGATACCGTAAACAAAGTTGCAGAGCTTGGTGGATTCGAAAACGATAAAGAGGAGGAAGTTCCAACCATCAAAGAAGATAGTAACCTAGCTAAATACATCGTCTATTGTGGTCAGCGACAATCACCATTTGGTATGCCAGATCAAAATATAAGTAGCGCTATAAATGACGGTACTAGCACGGGCAGCATGGCAGGCGATTCGCTTGTTGGAGCATCCCCAGTAGTCGGAGACTTCTTGGGCATTATCGAAAACAGTAAAACATTACTAAATTATGGCTATATTTCTGGTGAAACATGCGTCGTTGGAAATAAAGCCGATGGAGCATCAACTCCTAACTGGGAAGAGACAAAACAATATCAACGGTTTATCGAGGATCAACGACTTGCGGAAAATATGGGGCTAACAGAGAAATCCTCCGTAACAGCATTTCTAGACAAATACTATGAAAAGCATCCATTAGACAACTCCTACGAAGGCATCTTAGCGCGCCGTTCTGGTTTAACAAAAGATAAGGTAATTGCACTGCTGGACTATGCGGATAAAATGGTGTTCTTAGCAAGCTACGACCCAACAAATCTACTGCCGCTACCATCCGTTAGTTCGCAACAAAATAACCAGCATGTTAGCGTTATTAGCACCAATGATATAAAAATCAAAAACGAATACATGCTGTTAATATCACCAACGATTTTATACAAGAAACCAAATCGCAAGATAAGCTATATTACACAGTAAAAAAATACCGCACGCAAGTGCGGTATTTTTAAGGAATAACGGCTATTACGGCACGTCAACGAACCCGTCCGGAGTATCAAATATTCTTGATGCATTCGAACGATAGTAATCCACCATGTAAGCGTACATCACAATTTGTTCAAATGATACATAGGTATCACTTTTTCCAATCAAGTATGGGTCATTTGAAACACTATAACTACTCACTACGGCTGATGCATCTAGCGCATTGACATTCTCTCCGTCATAGCATACAACTGTTTGCTGATAAAGCCTGCGCTCTCCGGTAGGAAGATTGTAGTCTTCAACGGTACGAAGCCCACCGACCAACGCAAAGCTACCATCAGAACGATTATACCTCGCGGCACCGAAACCTGCCGGCATTTTCTCCCAACCAAGGTCCTCTGCCATTTTTGTCAGATACACTCTATCATACGGCGTATCGTGTTCGATATAGTCCCACACATTCACACAGGTCCTTATTTCTGTCTGTACGCCGTCAACGGTGATCAGATAGACATAATTCCCATCCGCATCCTGTGCAGGCTTCTTATTGTCGATCTCGTCAGAAGAGTCATTGTTGCCGGCATTGTCGTCGACGTTCTCTGGTTCATAATTAGGCTCGCTTACGCTACCATTTCTATCTCCGGAACCGGTTGCTCCCGCGTTCTGCTCGCCACTTTGTTGCCCGCAGCCCGTAAGAGCCAGGGCGATAACCATGAGCATTGCTGTCACTATCCCTAAAATTCTTTTCTTCTTCATGATATCATCCCTCCTTTTTCGTGATTCTGAAGAAGTCTCCAAATGTGCCGCACCGAGATTGCATTGTTGTAAGATTTACAACCTCTGTACTTGGCGCGAATTATATAGCAAAACCTCAAAAAATGCAAGCATGAGCGGTATGGAGCTACTTTTTAACCGCATTATATAGCTACTTTTTCATCCAGGTAATAAAAAATCCAGCTACGAAAGCCGGATTTTTCTATAATCTATCATTAATATGAAGTACTCAGTACTAAACTCTCTCGGTTTTTGCGCCGAGAGAGTTTCTATGCTAGCACTAATACCTTATTGGCATTTCGCGTTGGTAGGTCGTAAAGGCCTGAGAATAACGCAATGCCTGCTGGTAGGACCAAATATAGGTCTCCGGACTAATCTTAAAGATTTCGGCCGGCTCAGCAACAATCGCTTTATTATTGTTATTATTATCCGTGGTGCTTCTTGCAGTGCTATTGCTGCCACCGCCGTAGGTTCGATAAAGATGTAAATATCTCGTCATAACTGGGCCATTAATCGCAAGCTGCTGATTGCAATTATTGACATTAATGCCGTTATTTTTATCAGTTGGCGAAACGTTGCAGGTGTCTATCGTATCGGCGATTATCCAGCCATCATAGTTTGTGGCGCGCTGATTAAAGATGACCTTATTAGCAATAATGATCTGTTGTGGCATCTTGTGGGCCGAATTATAAATCTGATTGTGATATAGGCAATCGTTACCAATCTTATCGCCGTAGTAGAAATTCGCATCAATAGTGAGAGTTCCTTTTACGTAGATGACGCTCGTGCGACTATCATAATCGGTCAGAGCTGCGGACATACAATAATTCGAAAGGACCGAGCCGCCAGATATAGTAAGGTTGCCACTGGAGTAGACGATCTTAGTGCCATTAGCCAGACAATCAAACTTTGCGTCGGACGGAGCCTCATATCGCCCAGTAGAGGTGTTATAGGTGCAGACACCAGCTGGATCGACAGTCCTATTCTTAAAATCCTTTAGAGGTTGGCCAGCACTGTTAGTGCTAGCGACATAGCGAGTTGTAATCTGTTCTATAATACTCTCTGGCGAGCTTGAGGTTTTTCCTCCTAATTGAATACCACCCAAATCTTTACTTGTGCAATCAGCGTTTGCAAGCGTCATAGCAGAGAAGCGACATTCACGCCCGCCAGCTGTGTCGTTTGCAGCGCCACCCCAGAGTCCAGCGCCAGTAGAAAAACCAATGATTTGCTTTGCGCTCATTGCGCTATATTCTGCCCATGACCCAAAGAGATAGTTCGTAGAGCCAACCATGCGATAGGCAGTAGTGGTCTCAATTCCATTCTTTGCGTATGCGCCGCCGTTTTTTACAGAGATGCTCGGTTTCTTTCCGACTGTATAACAGCTTGGTTTTGAACTGCGCCATTGGCGTAGATTAGAAGAATTTTTGAGAGCTGCACTTTGTGACGAATCATTAATTGTGCCGCTACCAGGAAGATCATGGCTATCTGCGGGCCAAACTGCAACAGCGGCGCAAATTTTTGTTCCGATTGCGGTATTGGCGGGTACAGAAATTTTATTCCCATCAGAGGTAGTAACTATTACTGTATTACCATCAGTGCCGAATAAATCGGAGCCGGATTTGTTAATCGTATAGCCAAGTCTTGCTGGGTCATTAGATAGATAGTAGCCAATCACGTTGCCACTTTTATCTTTAATCTCGGTACCAATGTTATGCTTAAGCTGAGTCTCGGATGTAGAGCTATTCACGGCCCAAGAGTAAATGCGATACTGTGTTGTTTTTGGGAAGGTCTTATATTCTTTATCCGCAGAATTGCAATTGCCCTGAACTTGAACATTACAACGTGGCGTTACATCAACTTTAAAGCCAATATCAAATGTAGTACCTGCGTTTACCGGAACATTCTTTGGGTTAGTATTGAGAGGGGTAGTTACAAGATCATAGTTGTATGGAACTTTTACTTGACCAACCAACGCATTATTACCGCTATTTGGCTTACGTGGATAGGTTAAGGTTTGGCTTATTATACTACCAGCATCCGAGTTGCGTCCGACATAATCTTTAGTTCTACAGTTTAGCGAATTATGGTCTGGTATCTGATAATATTGGCCAGGGTTCGAGCTTGGACAGCCTAAGTATGTAACTGTAGGAGAAGCAAAACTCTTCTCGTAGTCATCTTCGCTACCCCAGCTTGAGGTATTAAAACCAATCAGAACCGTATATGGTTGATTGCCATTGCCTAAGTCGCTAGGGAATAGATATTTATTTGGATTGCTGCTGGTAGTATTACCGCCTGTAAACAAATACTGCGAGTTATAGTTACTATCCCCCCAATGATAGTAGTCGTCGTGGAGTTGTCCTCCTGCACAGATGTCATATTCGTAACGAATTCTATCTGTTGGTTTTGCCCAAATGAAGTCCTCACCATTGCTCACGAGGGTTTTACTCTGGTTGTTTGAAATGTTCATAAACTTCATGCGGGCAGTATTAGTGCCGTTTTCGATACCGTAGTAAGTATTATCGATATCGCATTTTACATTCGCATCGCGAGACACGGTCGCGCAGCGGGTAGAATTGCCAGTTATTGTGTCCCACCTATAGACTGGAATCCTTCTACCTTTTTTAGTATATCTATAATGATCAAAGACTCTAACTTTGTACGAATAATTCAAGGTCTGACAGAAAGTACGTGATTCTCCGGGAAATAGCGTACCAGTAATAACTTCATCATTAAAATCGACCACTGTCTTTTGGCCTGAGCCTAAACTCGTCGTTCCGCTATGATTGCGTCCGGTACCGTCTGCTATGCCGCCTCTATTACTAGACCCAGACGCTGTAGTATTCCAGCTCACACTTACGGTGCCGCCATTACTATCATTTCGCTTAATTTTATGCCTAAATTTAACTGTGTAATTCCCATTATTTGATTTTACTGCGCTACTCGGGTTAAGAACATTGCTCGCAGTATCAGTAGAAACCATCGCATCGACTAGACCCGAAGCAGACGCATTACCGCGTTTAACTTCTACGCATTTCTCTGTTTCAGCATCAGTAGAGCCACTTTCTGAAATTGAACTTTTGTAATATAAAACTTGACATACAACAATAGTTTCGCCGGGGCCAATACTACCAGTAACGGTGTCAGTCCTTACGTTGCGCCATCCCGCATTCGCAGCATGATGATCACCACTTCCGCTAGTTCCGCCGCCCTCTACTTCTGTGTACCAATGGTTAGCGGGATCATATTTAAAGTTATTGTCCGTACGTTTAAGGCTATGAGTAAAGGTAACAGTAAAAGTATCTTTAGTGACGGTGCCGCTATCGCCTGTAGCAGTGACCTGACCAGTATATGTCGCTTCCTTTTTTCCCATATCAGGACCATAGCAAAAAGCGTAAAGATCATTAGGGAAAGACGAACCTTTATACTCCGTTCCATTTATGGCAAGGTACGCTTCTTTAAAGTCGGCTAAGGCCTTATTTTCTGAGACTATACTCTCTCCCTTATATATAACGGTATTGCCACGGTAAATATCCTGACGAACAGGAGAATGGGTTTTATATCCAGCCCATTCAATACCTGTCGCATGCCCCCATGTGTAAGTCTGCATATGTCCCCAGTTTCCGGCGCTGGTTTTATAAGTATATGGCGATCTTTTTTCAACTCCGCCATCTTTTACATTTGTATAATCAGTAAAACCACCATACTTGCGACCTTGCGCATTACGACCGAAATGATAAAAACCACCTACCTCGGCACACTCGCCGGAAATGTAGACCGAAGAGCTATTTACGTTCATCGGCAAGGTAATATCGCCGTCATAGCCGCCATTGTATTTGAAGTACATCCAAGAATATCCGGTGCATTCCAAAAGATACATCGCATTGTTGCCGGAACATCCGCCTCCGCCTCCACCGCTACTCGAACCACTTCCACCTACACTCCCCGAACCGAGCCAACCACCAGCATGGGCCGAGCCAGCAAACATAACTGACGCTAGCAGACACCCAGCTAGTGTCATGAGGATCTTCTTACTCTTCATCGTACGCTCCCTCTATAGGACCTTCCATAAGTTCTGGTCGATATTTGACAACGATATTTAGATACTTGTCCATTTTTTCAGTATCACCTAGCGCAGCGTAAATATTATAATAAGTCATATAGTAGTCTACATTAAGCGACTCTTCGTCGCCCTTAAGATCTGCGATAGAATCTAGTACTTCAATTGCTTTCTCATATTCGTAAGAGTAGTTAGTTAGAAAATCAGCATAGTAAACTCCTATATAGAATTTAGTGAGCCCTTCATGGCTAGCCATTTCATCCTCGAATATCTTATTAGTATCCTCATAGGCCTCATTGTCATGCCAGAGCTCAAGTGCACGCTCGCGGACTTCCGTCGCATAATTACGACTATCGTCCTCTGCTTGTATTTGTTTCTCGGTATTATTTTTTTCAATAGATGGATTAATTACGCATATAAAGGTTAAGGGCGTACCAATGGCAACAGTCAAGACAACTGCCAATGTAACAAATTTATGCCATTTAGCAAAAAAGAATCTAAAGACTATATTTTGTCGAATTTTTTCAGATCTTGCTTTTCGTTTAGCATTGCGTTCAGCCTTCTTATGGGCCTTGATTTCAGCGTTCTCTCTGCGCTTTATTTCGGCTTTACTATGCTTTTCTTGTTGCTTTAGCTGGTTCTGAAACTCTTTGCGACGGCGATCAAGCTCTTTATCATGAGCTTCCTGTTGACGTTCTTCAGCCTTCTTACGCGCGTCTTCTCCTTTTATATTTGTAAAGAGTCCTTCAAAACTAGTTTTCTTGATGTCACCAGAATTAAAGGATATGCTTTGGTTTGTTGGATTAGAAGTTGTTTCCTCGCTCACGTTTTGTTTTGTGTTAACTTCTGTGCGAGTATTCACTTGATTATCTGGTCCTGTATCAGGGCCAGTCACCTCCAAATCGTTTATGCTCATATATGTAGTATACAATACATAGAACAAAAACTAATACTATATTGCACGCTATACTGAGCGTGCTTCTTCTGCTGTAATATTGTTATCAGGAAGAGAAGTATAAGATACTGAATTGAGTCAACTGCCTTTCTCTCCATTAAGGAACTTCGAAAGAGGTTCTTTTTTGTTCTACGCGATTAGTCTAACCATAGCCTCTATGATATAATATAACTATGACGGCCAAACAAGTTAAAGATAAAATGATTCGTAGCGTAGCCCGTAGCATGGAAGCTGAAGGTGCTAACTATGATCGTGTCCTCAAACGCATGCAGAATCGTTTAAAATCTGCAGAAAAGAAGAACAAAAAGTCTTAAAACTTATATGGTAGACTACTTTGTTGAGGGTGGCGACGTATTAGAAAATAAACTCGGTATCACCGATCCAGAACAACTCCACGGTCGTCTCTTTGGAAAAGTTTATCCATTTGCTGGTCAAATCAGAACAGTAAACATTACGAAACAAGACAGTAGTATTCCATTCTGCTATGCAGACTTCATTGAATCAGAAGCAAATAGAATCTTCCAAGACCTGGAAGTAAAGAACTATCTCAAAAACGAAACCAAAGCAGAATTCGTAGACAACATTGCAGAACTTGCTATGGATCTGAACGCCCTCCATCCATTCCGCGAAGGTAACGGTAGGACCATTAGATTCTACCTTCAGCTACTAGCAAACAATGCAGGTTACCTCCTCGACTACAATGAAGTGGGCCGTGAAGAAATTATCGAGGCAGATAAGCAAGCCTTCCTCGGCAACGACAAGCTCATCAAAGAAATGTATAACAAAATCGTCGAAAAAATTGACGAAGGACTAGCCGCCTGGCTGTTCGTCGGGCAAAATTAATGCAAACATAAAGAAAACCCCCGAGAAAATCGGGGGCTTTCTTCACGCCGGTACGTGGACATAAGCGTAAAAAATAACCCCCAAAGAGGGGTTATTCTTAAATCGTTGCTCGCTTTACGATGACGTTGAATTTTTCGTCTTGCAAAGAGACAATGTTGATTTTCATTTTTGTTTACACCTCTTTTGTTTTATTGTTTGTCTCAACCTCACTCTACATAAATAAATCATAGCATGTATTGAAAAAATAACGCAAGCATTTTGCGCAAAAAGTATCTAAAAAATAGCTGAAGAAAACTAGAAATTAGCACTCATGGCTTGACAGTGCTAATTATAAGCTCTATACTGAAAGTACAACGAAGCCACCAGAGGCAGAAGTAAGATAAATTAATCAATGAACTCTGATGCTGACCTCGCCACTAACGCTAAAAATAATAAAAGAAAGGATAAATATGCGATTCCCAATCGACAATCTTTTTGACGAAATGTTTAGCGACTTCGATAATGACTTTTTCAACGATCCATTTGATGGGCCGCACGGTCGCGGACTTATGCGTTCTCCAAAGCGCGAAGGTGGACTCATGTGCACGGATGTCAAAGAGACTAAAAATAACTATAAACTTGCCGTTGAATTGCCAGGCTTTAATAAGGAAGATATTAAGGTTAAGCTCGACAATGGCTTCCTAACTATCTCGGCCGAGCATAAAGAAGAAAAGAAAGACGAAGAAGATGGCAAGATTATTCGCCATGAGCGTCACTTCGGTTCAATGTCTCGCAGCTGGTACGTTGGCGACGAAATGAAACAGGAAGATATCAAGGCTAGCTATAAAGACGGCATTCTCTCCTTAACCGTCCCGAAAGCTGAGCCAAAGAAAGAGCTTCCGGATGACCAAAAATACATTGCCATTGAAGGCTAAACAACATCGTTCAAAGATTCGCTAGAAAAAATCCACCTCAGCTCTCGGGGTGGATTTTGCAGTGTACTGAAGCTAAGTTGCTGACCATGCTGATCAAGTTTTACGACTTAAAAAAGGTAAATTAAGTAAATCCTAGCGCGATGTGAGGGGTTGTGGTGGCATCCATAAAGCGCCAAATCAAGCAGTTTAAGCTCAATACGAAATAATAATTTGCGCTCAGGAAAAATCAATGCTGTAAAAAGGGACGCATCGCTGCGCCCCTTATCAAATGTTCTTCCCTCCTTTTCTACGGATTTATGGCGTACTTCTTATTGAAGTCGCCAATTGTCATATCGTTGTCGCGCAACCTTTCGAGGTCGCGGCGAATAATTGGATTATCACCAAGCTCAAAGACTGGTGCGTCGGCTACTTCCCAGTCTAGGGCGTCTCCACCCAAGAACCAGTACTTACCATCCCTTACGAATCCGCGATGGCCGATAATCTCTTCGACTCCGTCGACCAATTCGACTTGATCGGGCTGGCCCTCCTTATCGAAAGGATACAGTCGCTGAAAGTAGAGTACTCCATCTTCGACCTCAATATAGCCGTCTGCGTCACCTTCGAAGAACGGATAGGAGAACGCCTCACCATTCTCCGCGATCAGTTGTGCGTTATCGCGTCCATTAATCAGCCATACTTTATGACCTTCCTGAACGCAGATGTACTGCATACTGCTATTCATAATAATGATCTTGGCGTCCTCTGACAAATCTTCGATTTGCCATTCCCAGAAGACATCTCCGTCTTCATACTGACGAACATAGCCGTCTTCCGCGAAAAAGCCTTCTTTAAGCTCTTCTTTTGTCGCCTGGACATCAGTCATCTGGGTCTCAGCTACCGTCTCGGTAGCATTAATGTCGTTGTTTTTGACTGATGTTGTCAGAAAAACAATTATTCCCGCGAATGCTATCATGATTACGAGTGCGACTAAATCCAAGTTGCTTTTTCTCATTATTTTTTCACCTCTGAAGAAAAGGATGCATGTTGCTCATGCATAGGTTTAAAGCTGCATATCGTATCTGTTGGGATATCAGAACGATACATTATTTATTATAGCACACTCTAGTAAAAAAGTCAATATAGTTAGCGCTTATTCTGGGGCTTGGGGCTACTTTCTATGATATACGATATACGATATAAGATAATAGTGAAGAAATCACTAATGTGATCGCAAATAATAACAATATTGTCGTGAATGATATTCATGCAAAAGGTATTCCGACCACGATTTATGATGGTTGTAAATATACCGGAAAGTTCGAGGTTGAATAATGGAATGGTGGGAAGCTTTTTGGCTTGGTTTAACGCAGGGTATTACGGAGTTTATTAATTTTGGTACTTTGTTGACTCTCGTGATTTATTATCGCAAACGTATCTGGCAAATTTAAAGGATGTATTTGTCAAACACGACCTAGGGCTCGCGACAAATATCGTGTATTCCGGCTGTCATATAGGGCGTTTTGTTGAATGACCTAATTCAATTCTGAGCAAGACAGAGATCATTAAAATTGGTGCAGGCATAAAGAAAAACCCCCGAGAAATCGGGAGTTTTTCTCACGCCATTTTGTATCAAAAG
>SAMEA104315430__coassemble_284_pt1 | contig 24948 bp, 22 predicted proteins | sample SAMEA104315430__metabat2_low_PE_044 | metagenome-assembled genome bin SAMEA104315430 (sample SAMEA104315430) | gut metagenome | biome: Monkey gut; feature: monkey-associated habitat; material: faeces | place: China | collected 2013 | reverse complement strand
AGCCCCAGGTGATGCCCACCCTTACCTGGGGCTTTTTGATGGTCAAAAATACAGAAGGCATAAACACAATTTTTCTCACTAGGAATAGTCGTTCAAAAAATTGTGTTTACGCCTTCCATGTATCTGAAGTGAAATTAAAGCAGCAGAGTTTCTTCGAGATAGTACGCGACTATGGCTTAGAACACTCGAAAAAAGTTTCTAGCTGGCAGAAGCCACAGCCTCAACACTGGTACGCTATTAGATCCGGTTCCTCGGTTGCTCATTTTAATATTCTTACTAATTCTAGGGAAGCTTATACATTTGTTGAGGTTTATATTGATAGCGGCAAAGACTCGGAGGCTGAAAACAGGCGTATTTATGATCGCATTTATCAAGATAAGAACAAGATCGAATCTGAGATTGGTGAATTAATTTGGAACGACAACGAAGAGAATCGTTCTAAAATGATTAGGTACCGCATCGATAAGAATCCTATGGACGACCAACAAGCTCAAGAATCTTTGCCTTTGGTCATTGAAAAATTAGACCAGTTTATAAGTATCTTCCCGAAATATTGGAAGAAAAAATAATTAGAATTCTCGCCACTCAGTGCATTCGTTACCCGGCTTCGTAATAGCTATTTGTTTAAATTGACATTCGCCTGGATCTAGAACAAAATCGCCGGACTTGTATTTCTGCTCGGCTGTTTCGTAGACTTCTTCGGCGTTATCGGCCTCAATTTCGAAGTCTTTCGCAACGGTTTCTTCTATCGTGATTGTATATTTCATGATCGGATCTTATGATCGTTTTGGCTAAAAGTCTATATTGCTTTTGCAATAATTATCCTTTTCGTGCTAGGGAGGCACTTTAATCGTTGCGATATAATATATGTAAGATGTTCTTCGAGGAATTAACTCCACGGCAAGATGGGTATAGGGTAGTTAGGATACTGCCTGAACATTTTGATTATCTATGCTCCGCAATAAGAAGCGATTTGCTGGAAATATGTTATGGTAGAGATTTAGTCTATCAAGATCCCGAATTCTTGACATATAAGTATGCGTGCCAAGAGATAGGCAATATGTTAAATAATATGCCAGATACTAGTAAGATGGGGTGTCTTGGTGAATTAATTATGCATCTAGTTGTTCCCAGAGTGTTCGGGTCCACTATTGACCCTTTAAGTAGATTACTCTCTATGTCTGGTCGAAATATCAAACACGGTTTTGATTTAAATTATTATGAAGATAAAACTCATGCAATATGGTATGGAGAAGTTAAATCTGGCAATAACCAAAAGCGTAGAGCATTGATGGAAAGAGCTAGAAATGGACTGAAGGAATACTTTCTTGGTATCAATAAGTCAGGTAATGCTAGTACAAAAAAGAAATGGGAAGTTGCTCTTAATGAAATAAATGCTCTATACAGCGAACATGACAAAAAGCGAAGAGAGCTGGTTTCATTTTTGAGAAAAAGTAGGCTCGACATCTCAAATGGCGTTTCACGGAACGCACTAATAATGGTGGTGAATTTTGGCGAATGCGATAGTGATTTTGAATCCGTAGACGATATCGAGAAAGAATTGACCAAAATTGAATCTGAGTGCACATTTGATAAATGTCTAATTATTTCTGCAAGGAGAGAACTATTTGCTGACATATTAGAATTTATCGCGAATGAAGGTAAAATGCCATGAATAAGTATAATCTTAAAGATTTAAGATGGGCATTAAAAAAGGAATCGATTGACAATGATGAAACTTTTCTGGATGATTATCGTGCACTTATCATTGATGCACATATATCACAGGAAAATATAGACAAGATAATTAATTTTATTGCGGCTCTATTGGTAACTGGCGATGACAATCTGATTAAACTTGCCTACTATCTATCTATTCATTTAAGCATTATCACTAGTGATTATGTGATACTTCGTGACATATCAGAACGCTTGGGCTATTATCCAGTCGTAGCTTTGATTGACAAAATAACCAGTGAACAAAATTATGAATTAGATAGTGTTAATGCATTGTTATCAAGGGCATTATCCTCAGTGTATAAAGACGAATATTATAGGACTGAAGAACAGTACTATTTTGATAAAAGAGTATTAAGCCAGGAAAATATTAGAGCTATTGCTCCTACATCTTATGGCAAATCTCAGCTCATGATACAAAAGTGTATCGATAGATATAAGTCTGGCGATAGAGTCTGTTTAATAATCCCAACAAAATCGTTACTTGCTCAAACTGTATCTGAAATAGTTAGGGAAAAAGGTGATAGGAGCGATGTCGTGACCCATCCGGATATGATGACGGCCGATCTCTCTTCTAAGCCACACATCGGCATTCTTACGCAAGAAAGATTGATGTCTATACTTGCTTCATTTCCAAATATTTCGTATGATTATATATTTGTAGATGAAGCTCATAATCTTTTTGACAAAGATCAAAGATCATTATTGCTGGCAAGGGCTATAATCATTCTTAAGACCCGAAGTCCAAATTCTTGCATCGATTACTACTCTCCGTTTATTATTTATCCCGAAAAATCATTGGATGTCGTTAGCGTTAATAATGATTTTGTTATAAGTCGCATAGATGAGTTTGTTAAAGTTCCGCAATTTTTTATATGGGATGAGGGTGACGCAATTCTTTCCGTCTACGATCAATTTATCAATAAATTTTTTAAATTTGAAAAAACTGATGCCGATTTATTTTCTACGACCATAAAACATAGTGGAAATAAAAATATTATTTATGCCAACAAACCAAGTGATATCGAAACGATTGCCGATATTTTAGCAAGTAAGACTAGCGAGGTACTCTTTTGCGAAGAAAGTAAAGCAATCATAGAGGAAGCTTGCGACTCTCTTTCAACACTGGTACACGACTCATATAATTTAATAAAGTTGCTGAAACATGGGATTGTGATCAGCCACGGAAGAATGACGGACATAGTAAAAGGTTATGTAGAATATTTGTTTAGAACGATACCAGAATTAAAGTATATGATAACTACGAGTACATTACTAGAGGGAGTTAATATACCTGCTGACAGGATTTTTATTTACGACTACAGTAAAGGGACGAACAATTTGTCCATTTCGTCGTTTAATAATTTAATTGGCCGTATTTGTAGGTTTAGTGATGTTTTCGCTGCAGATAATTATGACATTAGCCTATTGATTCCTAAAGTATACATAATGCATAATACTAGTTTTATGCGGCGTGGAGCAAATTCTAAAAATTTTATTCAGTCGGTAGCTAAGGGCGATATAATACAAAAAGAAATCCTCCTAAATCCTCTGCTTGAGGAATATAATGCCAAAGATAAAGTTGAACGCAGAATAAAAGAGACTACGATTCTTGGCAATATAGACAGTAGACGATATTCTTTATATGAGAAAATAAGCAAAACTCAACCAGTCTTGGCGCAAACGGAATTCGGGAGATTTTGTTTTAAAAATGGGGTAAATTTCTTTGATATATTTTCTTTCGAAACCGCTATTAGCCAGAATTTGGATAAAATAGACACGATAAGTGATGTTGACACGCTAATTGATGTTCTAATGAAATACATTTTAGAGCCGACTTTTAATTTACGCAATTCTGGATGGATTTATACTATTTTTACGAATACAACGATGCGAGATCGAGTTTTAGAGATTCTTCATAATAAAGCTTCAAATGATTATAATTTTGCTAAATTGGTTGCTTTAGATATTGGCCGTTGGCAAAAGGCTATAAATTTAAATGAAAAATGTATTATATATGTTGGAAGAATTGGAGATTGCGACAGAAGTGGAGCAAGAGGACAGTTCAATAATTATCATGTCTTTACTCGTAGTGATGGAAATATGATGGCTAGTTATGCTGTTAGCCTAGAAAAAGAGAATCTTGATAATATAGATTATAATCTTATGCCCATAATTGAGACATTAAACAGCCTTCAGAAAATTGATGAAACGCTATATAAACGATTGAAGTATGGTACCGATAATAGTTTTACTATAGGGTTGATTAGACTTGGGATCGATTTATCACTAGCAACCATTATCGTAGAAAATAAACATTTGTTAGAGATGTTTGAGGAAAGAGACAGCACTATAAAATGCATAGACAAAGAAGAACTATTGGCAAGGATGAATAAAATTGGACTCTCGAGAATCTATATAAAATTGGCAAATGATTTATTGTAATAACATATGTTTTAGGTTTGCGTCAAAGAAAAATTCCACCTCTGTTTCTTGCACGATAACTTTCAAAACTCAATTGTGTCCAAGTGAGTACTATCTATTGACTAAGTGATAGAATGTTTTTGTTAGAATCGTTGCTGTAATGATTGATATCTTCCGGCTCGGCCAGAGCGAAAGCTTGTGAACGCGCCACTTGCCAATGAAAAACATTTATATTATCGCGTCATTCACGTCGCGGTTATTTAGCGCGTGTGAAATGTATGCGAGGGAAAAGTAGTACCAATGTCGTCTTCGGCATCTAACCTAGCAAAAACGCGCTTACCGCGCCCAAAAAGGCGTACATCGAAGCGCCGTGCTAGTGCTTCTAGGGAATAAGTCTTTAATTCGTGGATTGCGTCGCGAACGGGTGATTTCATTAGTTCCATACGCTCGAACTTATCGTAATCGCGCGAATTAAATCTGCCATTATGTTCGAGCATAAAGCTTTCAAGTTGCTGAACGGTTACTGATATTGGCTCGCCCGGCTTTACATTCTTGAATGGGTGGCGTTTTCGCCACAGTAACCTCGTTCCTTTAGAGGGTGCGCCTTTATTCGGCAGACTAGTTAAATATAATAGTTTATTTTTCGGAAGTATTACAGGAGTCAATAAAGTTGTTCTTTTCATTAAGAAAGGTTAAATCGTGCCAATAATTATCTAAGTATTCATGCAAATAATTGTAGTGACCGATTATTTCTAGAAGAACCGTGTTCGAGAGGCTACCAACTGAAAAAGCTGTATTTCTAATATTGCCACCAGAGCCATGCGCTTCTTGAGTTCTGAATGTATTGTCTAGTTTTTCTATTACGGCTAGAAATTCCTCCAGGCAAGCTGGCCTCATATTTTCCTGAAGTTCCCCCAAATGTTTACGAATAAATTTTTTCTTGCTAGTTGAGTTAATATAGTTGTCGTATTTTTTCTTACCAGATTCTACAAGAACAATCAATCCCAATAATTTGTCCCAGGTTGATCGACAAGACATAACGCATGCGTTTGCAAAAAACTGCAGCTCCATCCGCGGCCCTAGTAACTTCGGATTGTTAAGTACGCGATACTCTGCGCCTAGCAATTCATACGTATAGGCAGATAAATTAGCAAAGTTAATCTTTAGATCTAGAAAAATACTAAAGATGCGATAGTCTCCTTTGCACTTTTTGTATATGACATCTAGCGGCAGTCCGTCAAAATTTGTATATTGATATATTGAATTTGACATGAGTGATTTGAGGCATATAACGCAACGATCGGCCGTCTTCTTCTGAGCTATTTTTGTTTTTTGGGCATTAGTTAAGTTTATAGCCGAGTCCATTATCTTAAAAACGAATGAATCCAGCTCCACATCAAACCTAGCTGCATCCTCAGCATTTCTGATTGGGTACACCGGTGATAGTTTATTGAGTATTTTTAGCTGTTTAGCAAAATTATCCGACGGAGAGATGTGCGAACCTGGATTTACTAAATGTATAGTGTCGGGAGGCCATATCTTAAGTAACGTTTTAATAGGCTCAGGATCCATGTGGTTCTTTTCAGTTAGCTCCATACTAATATTATATCATGCAATACAATAATCTTTACTACAAGTCAAGTTACTTATATTTTTACCATTGACAGTAATAATTTATTATTTCACAAAATGCTTATGTTATCTTGGCCTAGAGTTGTATTCGTTCCGGCAGTCCCTAAAAGTTCAAATCTCTTTGCCTGTATATGTATACTTCGAAACTCGCACAGCATCAGCACCGGACAGTCTTTCTTAGTTATAACCTTGATCTTCGCTGTGTATTCTAGGGGTGGTCAATACGCTACTCCACAACCATGCAAAGCCGAGCGCAGTAATGTTCACCCCCCTCGCCAATAATAGAGATTCTTGAACTCGTCAATGGTGTTTAGATTCTAATGTTTCTTTAGTTTTGTGCGCATTTATTACTTCTTGAGCCGCTTGAACTAGCCTGCGGTGGACGTAGTCGATAGGGATAAAAACTGCATTTCCGTGAAGGCCTTTTTTGGAATGTTCTTTTCTGTCGCAGATGATTCTATCATCAAAGCATAACATTTTACCATACCTACTATTCGAATCTCCGTCATCCTCTTCCACGGCAACAAATGAGTGTGCAATAGTATCTCTTAAATCATTGAAGCTAATATCCTTACTGAAACGACCAGTTATCTTTGGTATAAAACTTAAATCGTCTGGTGGACCTAAAACGGCATTAGACATATAAGGTATCATCAAATATAGCGCTATTATTTCTTTTGTTCCATTAATATCTAAAGTATCTTTGTTGCCATTAAGAATTGCCAAAGCTATATCTGCTAAAATCGTAGAATGATTGTTATATTGCGTACTCATGAGTCATGTAGCTATTTTTTATCGTCGTTTATTTTATAATCTTTATCAATCATCCAATGCCCCCTAACTCTAAACGCCGGAATAGTACCGCGAATAGCCTTATTGGTTGCAGATTGGAGATTAATACCATTATTCTTGGCCCAGTCAGCAACTGGAATAATCTTCTTGGCTGTAAGCTTAGTGATACGGCGATACAGCGCTTCAATTAATAGACTCGCAAATAGCTCAGTTAGCTTATCTGCTTTGTCGGTTTTTGTATATTCATCAAGAGCAGGGTAATATTCATCAAATTTCGACTTATTCGGGATAATAATCGGCGGCAAGCCCAGCATATCCAATTGTTCGTTCGTAAGTAAACGCCCGATACGACCATTACCATCGCCGAATGGGTGGATGTTTTCAAATTCAGCGTGGAAATATGCGATTTTATCTAGGAAATATTCGTCAGTATCTGAATTATACTTTTCGACTAGTCCATACATAAAACCGTTTACAAATTCTGGATTGGCGCCAATATGTGTACCGACACGTACCCACTCTTTGCCAGAGCGGAAACGACCAGCGATTTCGTCACGAATATTTGTAAGTAGGGTTTTGTGTAATTTAAGGATTAGCTCTACGGAAATCTCTTTTTCTGGGTTGTCCATCAGGTATTCGATGGCGCTGGCCAGGTTTTTGGCCTCATAAATCTCGCGAATTTCGTGATCGGTGCGGATTTGGTTGCGGATCAGAATATCTTCAGTGTCCTCAAGTGTAAGAGTAGAGTTTTCAATAGCGTTCGAGTTATAAACCATTTCCGGAAGTTCAGAAATAGTAAGCTCTTTGATAGCCTCTTTGTACTTTATGGCTAACTCGCGATATTCTTCGGATAAGCTATTAATTCTATCTCTTGTAACTTGATTTATCATATCTTTATTATATCAAACTTTGCGTTAAAAATCACGGTTAGAGCTAATTTTAAACGTAAAGTTACGAGATCTATACCATTGACATTATATTTCTTTTATTTTATTCATTGTTTTAGCCTCTCCGGCTCCAGCTAAGCCACATATTTTTAAAAGTTCAAATATCTTTGCCTGTATATGCATGCCTCAGAACTCGCACGGCATCAGAATAGGGTAATCCTTTTTATGTATAACCTTGATCTTAGCCGCGTATCCGGGGTGGTCAATACATCAGTCTATGACCATGCAAAGCCGACCACAAGAAGCAGGCTATAATTCTTCCGAACGACTATTCGAAGTGAGAAAGAATTTATAGTCTGCTTTCTCATGTTAATATGTTTTTATGGAAACCGAAATCGAGGCTAAATTCTTAAATATCAACAAAACGCGTTTGCGTAAACTATTACAAAATCTTGGCGCCCAGTGCGTCAAGCCCGAACGCCTTATGCGTCGCACTGTTTATGAGCTACCCGAAGAAGGCTCATACATGCGCGTCCGCGACGAGGGCGACAAAATCACCATGTCAGTCAAGCATCTCGAGAAGCGTAGCCTCGAGGGCATGCAAGAAATCTGTCTGACAGTAGACAACTATCAAAATGCAATCAATTTCCTAAGCGTCGCCGGCCACGAGCCAAAGGCCGTCCAGGAAACCCTGCGCGAATCCTGGGTCTACAAAGGCGTCGAGATCGACATCGACACCTGGCCATGGGTGCCAACTTTTGTCGAGATTGAAGGTAAGAGCAGCGAGGCGGTCGCCGCCGTCGCCGAGGCTCTCGGCTTCGATATGAAAGACGCCTACTACGGCAGCGTCGAGATCGTCTACCAACAGCTTTACGACGTCACCGAGGACGAAGTCAACAACTGGCCCGAAATCAAGTTCATCGACGTACCAGAATGGCTCACCGCCAAACGGATGAAATAACCCCCCATAATATTCCATCATAAAAGGGAAGCTGTGCTAAGAATGGAAGTTATGTATTGCCAGGTTTTTTATTTTTGAATTTATGTTAAAATATATTAATGGCAAAAAACCTCGTAATCGTAGAGTCTCCAGCAAAAGCGGCAACCATCGAGAAATATCTCGGTGCTGATTTTAAGGTTCTAGCCTCCGTTGGGCACATTCGCAAAGATACCAAAGTCGACAAAAACACTTTTGATGTCACTTACGAGATCGATCCTGAACACAAAAAAATTATTTCCGAACTTCAAAAAGCCGCCCGTGAGGCCGACAAAATCTGGCTCGCAACCGATGAAGACCGCGAAGGTGAGGCAATATCTTGGCATCTTTGTCAAGTATTGCATTTACCAGACGACACTTCTCGTATCACTTTCCACGAGATTACCAAGTCTGCCCTCGAAAACGCTATTGCGTCTCCTCGTACTGTTGACATGAATATGGTCTCCAGCCAACAGGCCCGCCAAACTCTCGATATGTTAGTCGGCTTCGATCTTTCTGGTGTTGTACGCAAAAAAGTTCCTGGCGCCATCTCTGCCGGTCGCGTCCAAAGCCCAGCGCTTCGCCTTATCGTCGAGCGCGAGCACGCTATCGAAAAACACGCTAGTAAATCCGTCTATAAAGTTTCTGCCGATTTTGGCTTCGCTGCCAATCTCGACCACGATTTCGAGACCGAAGAAGAAGCCTACAAATTCCTTGCTAGCCTCATTAATTTCGACTTTACCGTCGCCTCTGTCAAGACTGCCGACGCCACCAAAAAGCCGCTTCCTCCGTTTACGACTGCTACTATGCAAATCGAGGCCAACAGCCGCCTTGGTTTTTCAACTCGCACTACTATGAACGCCGCTCAAAGTCTCTACCAGGCTGGTCTTATTACCTACCACCGTACCGACAGCCTAAACCTTAGCAAGCAAGCGCTCGCTAGCATGGCTAGCTTTGTCGAGAACACTTACGGCAAAAACTACGTTAAAGTTCGCAATTATCACACCAAAAGCGCCGGTGCCCAAGAGGCTCACGAAGCGATCCGTCCAACCGACATCACGCGCGAAACGGCAGGGAAGAGCGATTATGAGCGCCGCCTTTACGCCCTGATTCGCGGCCGCGCACTTGCTTCGCAAATGGCCGACGCTAAAGTTGCCAAGACTACTATCACTATTAATACGCCAGCCGAATATATCTTCAAAGGCGAAGGCGAAGTCATTACTTTTGACGGCTTCTTGAAAGTTTACGGTCGCCTTAAGGAAAATGAACTCCCAGCTTACAAAGAAGGTGACAAAATCATCTCCAAGACCATTACAGCCCGCCAGAACTTCAGCAAACCACCGGCCCGCTATACCGAAGGTTCGCTCGTCAAAAAGCTTGAAGAGCTCGGCATCGGTCGCCCAAGCACCTACGCTAGCATTATGACCGCCATTCAGGCACGCGGCTACGTTGTTCGCGGCGAATCCGAGGGAGAAGAGCGCGAAGTAAAAACTCTCGTCCTCGAAAATGGTCAAATCGCCAAAAATACCGTCACCGAAAAATACGGTGCCAACAAAGGCAAACTTCTCCCCACTCCTATCGGCGAACTTATCGCGGGCTTTTTGGTCGATAATTTCAAAGATATCGTTGACTACAAATTTACCGCCAGCATCGAAAAAGATCTCGACCTTATCGCCGAAGCTAAACTCGATCGCGTCAAAATGCTTCGCGATTTTTACGGCCCATTCAATGACGCCGTTATTGCAAGCGAAGGCATCGAGCGCTACAACAACGCGCGCGTTCTGGGCCATGATCCCAAAACCGGCAAAACCATCTACGCCAAAGTAGGCAAACGCGGTGGCTTCATCCAACTCGGCGAAAACGAAAAAGAAACTGGCGAAAAACCTATTTTTGCGCCACTTCCTGCCCGTAAATCCGTCAAAACCGTCACTCTCGAGCAAGCATTAAAGCAACTGGAGCTACCGCAACTTCCACGCACGCTTGGCAAGGCTCCAGACGGCGCCGAAATTATCGCCGCTGCTGGCCCGTTCGGCCCTTATCTTAAAGCCGGCAAATACAATATCCCGATCAAAGATCTCAATCCTTACACCGTCACACTCGAAGAGGCAATTCCACGCTACGAGCAAAAACGCGACAGCTACATCGCCGACTGGGGCGACGTTCAAATCATCATCGGCGCCTATGGTCCATATATCAAAGGCCCAGCCATCAAAAAGCCTGGCGCCAAAGGCCCAGGCAAGCGCAACAATGTCAAAATCCCCGCCGATCTTGATCCAAAGACTATCACCGAAGAGCAAGCGCGTGAGATGCTCGCCAATAAGCCAAAAACCACGCGCCGCCCCGCCAAGCGCCGCACGGCGGCTAAAACCACTAAGAATACAGCTAAAAAGACCGAAACTAAACTCAAAAAGGCCGCCGCAAAAGCCGCTGAAGAATATAAGTTCAAATAAAAAGAAGCCCCGTAAAAGGGGTTTCTTTTACTATAATTCTATTGACTTTAGAAACATTTTATGTTACAATATAGTATAGATTGCTTTTATTTAGCTTTTTATAGACAAAAGTTTAAAAATAGCTTATAATAATAAGCATAAAAATCTAACTGCGAGGATTTTCTAAAAAATGTCAGAGCTTGAAGAAGCTACCCTACGTGCATCTGCAAAGGCTGAGTACGCCTCCGGCGTTCGCGTAGAGAGAGAGAGAGAGAGAGAGAGAGTTTAGCTCTTCGATTTTGTAAACGTTCTACAGATCTTATTTTCGGCATCATTGGATGCCTAGCACTTCTTCCGCTGACCATCATTGTTAAGCTAGCATACGTCCTTAGTGGCGATTTCCATAGCATTTTTTATACACAGGACCGTATCGGGCGTAACGGCAAGATTTTTAAGCTCTACAAATTCCGCTCCATGGTTCCAAATGCCGACAAAGAGCTCAAAAAGCTCCTGCGCAAAAAAGAATATAGCGACGAGTGGGACAAGTACCAGAAACTAGACAACGACCCACGTATCACCAAGATTGGCAAGCTCCTTCGCAAAGCTAGCCTCGATGAGCTACCGCAAATCTTTAATATTCTCAAAAACGACATGAGCCTAGTGGGACCACGACCATTGTTGCCAGGCGAACTAGACGAACACAAAGGCAACCACGCAATCTACGAAAGCGTAAAACCGGGCATCACGGGCTGGTGGGCAGCCAATGGCCGCTCCGACGTCGACTACCACAAGCGTCTCGCCCTCGAGTACGAATACGTTCAGAACCAAAGCATCTTATTAGACATCAAGTGCATTCTTTACACTATCAAAAACGTCTTTTGCGGAAAGGGCGCCAAGTGAAGAAAGAAAATTCTCCCACTGTCCAGATTGTTGTCGCTACTCACAAAAAATACCAAATGCCGAGCAGTAAAATCTATCTACCTCTTCAAGTAGGCGCAAGTCTAAGTGAGGCGGATTTTGGTTACCAAAAAGATAATATCGGCGATAATATTTCCAAAAAGAACAAGACTTTTTGCGAACTAACCGGACTTTACTGGGCCTGGAAGAATCTAAATGCAGACTACGTCGGACTAGTACATTACCGACGTTATTTTGCTATCAAAAAGATTCACGCAAAATCCAAAGAAAAGAGACTCGCATGTGCTATAAACAGCAAAGAACTAAAACCTCTACTCAAGCAAACCGATCTTATTCTACCAAAAAAACGAAACTATTACATTGAAAGCCTTTATGACCACTACGCACACACAATGTACGTAGAACCGCTTGATGTTGCAGGCAAAGTTATTGCAGAAAAGTATCCAAATTACAAGCCGGCCTTTGATGCTTTGCATTTTCGCAAAAAAGCCCATATGTTTAATATGCTTATTGCCAAGAAAGATCTCTTTGATGACTACTGTGCATGGCTTTTTAATATTCTATTTGAGGTCGAGAAGCGCGTAGATATTTCAAAATATGACGATTTTCATAAGCGCTGCTTCGGTCGCATTTCTGAACTTTTGCTAGATGTATATATCGAGACGAATGATTATTCTTATATAGAATTACCAGTCATCGATATCGAAAAGGTCAATTGGATTAAAAAAGGCTCTAGCTTTTTGGCGGCTAAATTCTTTGGGAGAAAATATGACAAAAGCTTCTAAAGAGCCTCTCATTTCGGTCATTGTTCCAGCTTATAACGTCGAGGAATGCCTTGATCGCTGCCTAGAATCCGTAGTAAATCAAACCTATAAGAATATCGAAATTATTTTAATCGACGATGGCTCTACTGACAACTCCGGCAAAATGTGCGACGAATGGGCACAAAAAGATAAACGTATCAAAGTTATTCATCAGAAGAACACGGGTTTATCTGCCGTACGTAACCGGGGGGTTCGTGAGGCAAAAGGCGAGCTAATCAGCTTTATAGACAGTGACGATGAAGTATATTCGGACTACCTAGATGTTATGTACCGTGATTTAATAGAGAACGATTGCGACCTTGCTATGATTAAGCATAATATCAAATATCCATCAGCAACCAAGGACGCTTTTACTGGAACAATCACCATATTCGACAATTCAATAGATTGTCTAAGAGAAATGCTATTATGCCGCGACGTTGACGTGTCGTCATGGGGGAAGCTATACAAGAAAAGTCTTTTCGAAGGCGTCAAATATCCAGAAGGAAAAATTTTTGAAGACGTAGCAACTTTTCACGCCATCGTTTTTAATTCAAAGAAAATAATATTAAACTCGACCCCTCATTATAACTATATAATTAGGCGCAAATCCATTTCCCAACAACACTTTCATGAAGAAAAGCTAGATCTAATAGAGGCAACAAACGCCATGTGCTCCGACGTAGAGCGCAAAGTTCCAAATCTAAAAGCCGAGTGTAACGTCCGAAGATTACATGCGCTTTTAAGCACCATACGCATTTTTTCAATTAGCAAAAAGCAGTCCAATAAAGCTAAGACATACCTCTTAACGCTCATCAAAGAACAAACTCGAAAAACCAATATATCTCTACTACCAAAAAGAGAGCGCCTAGCATTGAAGCTATTACATTGTTATCCACTTTTTAGATTAGTAATGATTATAAGAGAAAAGAAGAACGGGACCGCATAAAGCTATTACTATGTCATTTTTAGCAACAATAATTACAGTTATCCTCAGTGTCCTGGAGTGGAAGCACACTAGGAATAATAAAAAACTATCACCAGCTCTTTTTTTCTTAGTCCTCTGGGCTTTTATCCTGTTCCTATCCTGCTTTCAATTATATGGCCTTAATAGACCTTCCGTTCAATCTATATTACTACTTTTATGCATGATTATATTCTTTTATATCGGCACACTCATAGCAAGGAAGTTCCCAATTAAGAATAAAATCATTAAAAAATATAAATATATTAAAACCCCTAATAAACTTTTTTATATCATTTGCATACTCGCGTTAGTTATAAACATATATGATATAGTGCTAGTTATAATCCAATTTGCGAATGGGACTCCAGCTTGGCAAATCAGGAACTGGATACTAGAGCCATTTGGATCGTCGAACCCGATGCAGGCAAATCGTACTATTGTAGAACAATTATTACGAACTATTATTATCAGCCCAATATATTTAATAATTCCGCCATTACTTGCCGATATCATATCGCGTTGGAAGAAAACCGAGAAAAATATCGTTAGCGTAATACTATATATTCTTTTAATAGTTACTTATACTATTGCTCAATGCGGAGGAAGGCTATTGTTCATATATCTAGTTATCTGCATATTGCTCACTATTTTCACGGATAGGAAAAAGTTCATAAAACAACTCAAAGCAAGAACAAAGAATGTATATATTGCTGCCACAATTATTGTCTTTTGTATTCTAATAGCCACTATCTACACGATAATTCGAGTTGGCGTCAATAGTATTTTCAAGCAATTCTATTTATACTTTGCATTGCCACCGACATTGCTTAGCGAGTGGCTACCGCAAATATCCCAAGCGTCACACACATTTGGGCTCCTTACATTCTTTGGTCTGCATAGTTATATTTTCAGGACCCTCAACATGCTTGGACTATCATTCTTGGTCCCGCCAGTTTTCTCGCAAGCCTTCGATCATATACTCGCGGCAGAAAAATATATCCAAGTTGGCGCCGGCACATACAATGCTTTTGTGACACCTATATACTACTTCATTATTGATGGCGGAATAATCTTTATAATACTAGCCTCACTATTCTTTGGATGGATTATTTCACAATATTACGAAAGGACAAAAAACAACACAAGATTACACAGTAATGTGTTTTATTTGATTGTTATATATGGACTATTCGTATCATTCATGCGCGTCCAGACATGTATCCCAAACTACTTAATAACGCTCGTCTTAGGTATACTCATATTTCTACCCATTAAAGTTAAACATCCAATAAAACATGAAAAGAAACATATTAACTAATTCATTCTGGCTTTTATTATTCCAGTTCTTCAAGATCATTTTTCCAATAATTACACTTCCATATTTGACGAGAATAATGACGACCGAAGCATACGGTGTAGTTTCTTATACGAAAACCATAATGACCTACATGCAACTTTTTGTAGATTTTGGCTTTATGTTGTCCGGAACAAAAGACATTATTAAAGCATTAGGCAAGAAAAACAAAGTTCAAAAAGCCTTCGAAGAAACCTATACTGCTCGTCTAATTCTAGGAATAATGGGATTCGGATTAGTTTTAGCTATCTCGCTAGTACTGCCACTAGCTAGAGCAAATATTCTCTTCGTGTTTCTATCTTATGTTGCAGTTTTTCTTACCATATTCCTTTTTGATTTTTATTTCCGCGGAATCGAAAAGATGCACATTATCACAATTCGTTTTGCGATTATGAAGATTCTATCTACTTTAGCCTTATTTACTTTCGTGAAAAGCGATAAAGATATGCTTCTAATTCCATTATTAGATATATTAGCCGCAGCTATTGCTATTATCTTCGTATTGAAAGAATTAAAAAAAGATGGAATAAAACTACACATATCGAATATAAAAAAAGCCCTTGCAAAAATTAAAGATTCATTTGTGTATTTCCTATCTAATGCGGCATCAAACTCCCTCAGTGCGCTCGCTACAATTATTGTCGGCATATTTTTAACATCTACGGATGTTGCATATTGGGGCTTAGCTACGCAAATTATAGGCACGATACATTCCTGCTATTCGTCTATCTCTGACGCAATATATCCCGAAATGATCAAAACAAAAAGCCTAAAATTAATAAAACGCATATTACTAATAATGACACCGATTATCTTAGCTGGCACAGCAATAGTATTTCTACTATCACCTTTAGCCATTATAACCTTAGGTGGAGAAGATTATACTCCAGCCATACAAATCCTGCAGCTTACTACACCATGTCTATTCTTTGGTTCTCTTGCGATAATCTTAGGATGGCCAGCACTCGGCTCTATTAATAAACAAAAACAAACGACAATAACGACAGTTTTTAGTTTGCTAGTTAATATTCTTACAATTATCTTACTAGTAACAACCGGCCATCTGACTCTCATAACATTGGCATTCGCAAGAATACTCGGAGACTTATCACTATTCATATCAAGACTATTCTTCGTCTATAAATATAGAAATGACTTTAATAAGAGGGAACTACAATGAAAGCAAGCGTTATAACGCTACATTAATTACACAAAAAGCTAAACTCGCTATGTAGAAAACTATCATACTCTACCATCATCTCCGACGTAAAAATCCGAGACAAGCTAAAAGCCATAGCGTATACGATATCCCCAAAAGCCACCGCAAAACAATTAACCACTTTAGGATACGAAAGTTTACAAAAGAGGTTTAAATGAAGAGCAACATTAATTCACGACAATCAACAAACACTAGAATATATTATCTTGACGCCATTAAGACACTAGCCATTTTTCTAGTAATCTTCGTCCATTATCCAATGATAAGCGATTCAATGCCATCAAACCTTTCGATGTTGCTAACTTACGTAGCGGTTTCACTGTTTTTTATCTTTAATGCACGAAGAGCCAAAGAGATTTTTAAGATTAACAATAAAAAGAAGACCCGAAATGAGTAAAACTAGCCAAAAGCATATGCTAAAAACTCAAAAACCTATCCACTACTATTACCTAGATATCCTCAATATCATAGCCATAATCGCCGTCATAGCCCTACATCACAATGGCGGAGTGCATACATATCGCAATGAGGCGTCCTGGTACTTCAATCTCATCATCGAATGCATATTTTATTTTGCAGTTCCAGTTTTTCTTTTAATTACTGGTGCTACATTAATGAAATATCGCGAGCGCTACAATACAAAAACTTTTTTCAAAAAGAGAATAACAAAAATAATAATTCCTCTTATTGCTTGGAATATTATATATTTACTCTATTCTCAAAAATGGCCAACAAGTATTTCGGATTTTATCACTAGCTTTCTTACTAATAAGTACAATTCACACTTCTACTTTATGTACGAGATACTGGGCATATATCTGACACTTCCACTTCTTTCGCGACTCGCAAGAAAAGAGTATCATAAAACACTTTGGTTTACAGTAGGATTGTACACTTTCTTTAACGGGCTTCTCCCGACCATACTGCCACTCATAAAAATCCCTTACATTCCATCGCTGAGCGTTCGTCTCTGTGGCTATATCATATTCGTGCTGCTCGGATATATATTATCAACCGATGATCTTTCCAAAAATCAGAAACGCCTAATATATCTTGGCGCGATCATTGGCGTTTTATTTAGATTTATAACAACCATCGTCTTGTCTGAACAAGCCAGAGTAATATCCAAGCAAACATGGGGCTATACATCTTGGCATTCATTATTACTCGCTTCCGCAATATTTATATTAATTAAAGATATTTGCGCAAAGATAACTTTCTCAGAGCAAACAAAGAAAATGCTAAGCATGATATCATCATGTTCATTTGGTATTTATCTAGCCCACGCGCTTATTATGTCGCTTGAAAAACGGATATTAGGGGGGGCAATACCAGGATATCTATGGTGCACATTATTCATACCAATCACTTATCTATTTAGTCTGCTTATCGTTCTAATGATTAAAAAAATACCATTATTAAGGAAAATAGTTCCATAATAGAAAGGAGATACAATGACAACAAAGAAAAAAGCGAAAGCTATTGACGGCCTATCAATAGCAGACACAAAGAAACAACCTCAAAAAACTAGGAAGGCTACCGTGCAAAAACAAAAGACTAATTCACATAAGACGCAAAAATCACAAAAATCCCAAAAGGCTGCAAAAACTGCCGTAAAAGCTCATATCGACGACCTCGACGTCGCCAAAGAAATTGAGCGCCTTGAGGCCCTCGAAGCAGAAGAGCAAGACGAGCCGGAAGATATTCTTGCAGAGATCGACGAGCTCGAACAAGAAGCACAGAAAGAAGAAATGAAGAAGCATAGCAAATCAAAAAAAGCCACCAAAGCAGTCAAAAAGAGTGAAACTTATTCAAAAATCATCCGCTCCATTATTATACTAGCTGAGGCTATTTCGGCAGGAATACTTCTTTTTCTCATTTCTCGCGTCAACGTCCTTGCGACATGGCAAAACATTGCGCTAGGATTAGTTCTTCTAGGATTGCTCGCTCTTACATCCTTCAAACTTATCCGCAAAAAAACTCGCAAAGCTCCACGAATTATTTTTGGAATTCTTTCCGTCATCCTAACGATCATCTACATTCTTGGCGCAAACTACCTCAACAAGACAATCGGTTTCTTGCAAAACATCACTACCACATTAGACTATGAAACTCAGGAGTATTCCGTCCTAGTATTAAAGAATAGCGAATTCGAAGAAATCGACGATCTCAAAGACAAAACTATAGGTTTTCAGCAAAACAATCCAAACCTCGAGCTTGCGCAAAAAGGTCTAACCGAAACAATCTCGTATAAAGCAAAAGAAGAATCAGATCTCGCAAATCTATTAGTAGACCTAGAAGATAATAATGTTTCCGGTATTGTTCTTGCAAGTACCTACCTAGAGACACTAAAAGAAAATCAAAAAGAATTTTACGACTCCGTCAAAGTTATCTATACTTACGAAATTAAGTATCCAAAATCCGACGACGCTACAAAGGCCAATATTACCAAAGAGCCATTTATTATATATATTAGTGGCAGTGATTCTCGTGGCAAGTTATCTAACGCCGACCGCAGTGACGTCAACATGCTAGCCGTCGTAAATCCAAATACTAATAAAATCCTCCTCGTCTCCGTTCCACGCGATTACTACGTACAACTTCATGGCACGACAGGAAATAAAGATAAGCTCACTCACGCCGGCATCTATGGTATCGACATGAGCAAGAATACTATGCAAGATATTTTCGGAGTAACTATAAACTACACCGCCAAAATTGGCTTTACGGGCGTAGAAAAGGTCGTAGATGCTCTTGGCGGCATCGACATCAATAGTGATACTCGCTTTACTGCCTGGACGGACCGCAGTTGTCATTTCGAAAAAGGCGTTCAGCATGTCGGCGGACGCTGCGCTCTTGCTTATGCTCGCGAACGTTATGCTTATGCAACCGGCGATCGCCATCGCGTAAAGAATCAACAAGAAGTCCTAGGCGCTATTATTAAAAAAGCTACACAACCACAGTACCTTATTCATTACACTGATATACTTGCTTCGCTCGAAGGCTCCTTCGTTACATCACTTAGCTACGATGAAATCACTAGCTTCGCTAAGCTTCAGCTTAACACGATGAAGGGTTGGCAAATCGAAAGCATCAGTGTAGACGGAACCGGCGCCATGCTTCCGACCTATAGCATGGGCAGTCAACCGCTCTCTGTCATGATTCCGAACCAAGAGACTATCGATGCGGCCAAAGCTAAGATAAACGAAACTATTAGTAAATAAATTTAAAAATAAGTAGCCCCCAGACTAGCTGGGGGTTTTGACTGCTTTGCTCAAGTTCTTAGGCAAGAACAAAGAAAAAATTCACTGTGTAGAACCGAAGTTCTTAGTGACGGAGGGCAGAGAAGACAGGCGCCAGCGTATTTGCGACTGTCGACATCATCTTAATAAAGATGTCGAGCGCTACGCCAACTACGTCTTTTCTGGTATCACCGACGGTGTCGCCGGTTACGGCAGCCTTGTGCGCAGGCGAACCTTTGCCATGACCTTCAAGCAGACCGCTTTCGACATACTTCTTCGCATTGTCAAAAGCTCCACCAGAGTTGCCCATAAAAATCGCACGCGGAATCGCCACGATAGTAGCGCCAATCAAGATGCCACCAACAAACTCAAGGCCGAGTAAAACTACGCCAATTGCCGGGACCAAGAGTGCTAACAAAGACGGGAAGAGCATCTTACGAAGCGCCTCCTTAGCCGCCATCTCAATGCAAGCATTATAATCAGGCTTAACTTCGCCCTCAAGCACGCCAGGAACATTTAGCTGACGATCGCCTTCGTCTGCCATCATTCTAGCCGAATCAATGGTATTATCGGTTAGTTTAGCAGAGAAAAACTCAATCAGCGCACCACCAAACAACGCACCACCAATTACCGCAAAACTCGCGATATTCAGCACCGGCGTTGTCGCACTGGAATAGCTACCAACATAAGCAAAGATTAGCGATACGGTTGCAAATGCAGCCGAGCCAATCGCAAATCCCTTGCCGATAGCCGCCGTAGTGTTACCTACCGCATCCAGCTTATCGGTGATTGCTCGTACAGATTCGTCCAAACGACAAGCCTCAGCAATGCCACCGGCGTTATCCGCAATCGGACCAAACGCATCGACCGAAACCGTAGTTGCAACAAAGCTTAGCATCCCCAGTGCGGAAATTGCAATGCCATAAATACCGCAAAGCCATCCCGCCAAGAGCAACGAAGCAACGATTACTGCAATCGGAAGCAGACAAGAACGCGAACCAATCGCGTCGCCTTTCGTAACCACAAAAGCCTCACCTTCGACCGAAATCTCGGCCAATTTTTGTACAGGTTTATGGTCCGTACTTGTGTAGTATTCCGTGATTTTACCGATTGCGACTCCTGAGATCAGCCCCAGAATCGTCGATAGCCAAGGCGAAATCCAGCCTAGTCTAAAGTCTGCAAAAGCTTTTTTCTCGCCAAAGAACATCAGCAGAGAAATCAAGAAAGCTCCCACGACTACAAACCCAGCGGAAATATAAGTCGCCTTGTCCAGCGTTGCGGACGGACTCTTGCCACTCTTACTCTTTAGTACCGTCAAAATTCCCACAATGCAGCCCAGCAAGCCAATGCCAGCCAGCAAAATCGGGAAACGATACATAGATTTGAAGAGTGTCTCAGAAATTGCGTCGCTTTCCATAACAGAGACCACAATCAGAATTGCTGCAACTATCGTCGCTACGAAACTTTCAAGCAAGTCAGAACAGTTACCGGCAATATCGTTCACAAGATCGCCAATAAAGTCCGCAATAGTATTTGGGACGCGACGATCGTCTTCAGGCAAATCATGACGATTCTTACCGATAATATCGGCAGAAATGTCCGCCGCCTTCGTAAAATTACCACCAGCAACTCTGTTAAACATTGCAACAATGGAGCAACCCAGCGAATAAGTCGTTAAACGCATTATGCTAGGGTTGCATTCCAGATGGACGATCAATCCACTGCTGACTGCGCCGATTTTGACGCCACCAGTTACAAGCAGAATCAGAACCAAGCCGAGCAGACCAAACGCTTGCACACTAAGCCCACTCACACTTCCGCCGCGCAGAGCAACTTTCATTGTTCTGTGCATACTGCCACTTCTGGCGCGGTTTGCCGTGCGTACGTTAGCATACGAAGCCGCTTTCATACCGAAGATACAGGCGGCGCTACTCATAGTCGCGCCTAGAACAAACGTAATCGCGCTAGACCACTCGATAAGCAGTAAGAATATCACCGCCACAGCAGCCACCGTTATCACGATTGTCTTGTACTCCGTACGCATAAAAACGTTTGCACCGTCCCGAATGGCGCCGGCCATTTCCGACATCTCGGCGGTGCCTTCTTTCATTCCTCGGACATAGCGGAAGTTAAATACCGCAAGTCCAAGTGCCAACAGAGTGATGAGAATTACGATTGCATACACCATACATAGTTACCTCCTTTTTAAGGTGCAAAGAGAGCGCACTCTCCATCTACCTGCGGCCATTCTTAGATTTAGCCGCATCAGGGGTATTATAGCACAAAACTTGAAAAATAACCATTTATATTTTATAACTAAATCAGTTACTTAAAACGCTTATATCATCGCATGCATAAAATCTAAACAGCTCACGACACGAGCACCGTAAAGCGCAAGCAACATGCCACAAAGCTCAAAATAAAAAACTCATATATAATTTTTTACATTGGCACGCAAAATTATGTTATTATAATTGTAGTTGTTTAAAAGCGAAGAAGATGTGTTGACAAACATCTAGTATAATGTTAAAATATCATTAAATAAGATAATAAAAAACCTAACGACGGGAGAAGTGAGAAGGAATTTTTGCATCATGAATAACGCGGACACCATCCTCAAGGCCATCAATAGCAGCCTTGATATTATTGAGCAGGAGCGAGAAAAGGAAATCATCTCGCGTCGCTTCGGTCTCGACGGACACAAAGAAACCCTAGAACAAATCGGAGACATGCTCTCAATAACACGCGAACGCGTACGCCAGCTAGAGAAGGCTATTCTAATCCGCCTCCGCATCGCAGCTGAAGAAAGCAAGATTACCGAGCTTGCTCCAGCCGAAAAAGTCATCATTCGTAATCTTACCGAAATGGGTCGCGTTGCTCGCACTTCTGACATCGCCCGCAAAGTTCTCGGCCACGATCCTAGCGCTGTCGAAAAAGCCTACTTCAACTTTCTTGGCGAAATCTCCCCAGCCCTTACCGTAGTTGGCGAAAACGATAAATACCACAACGCTATCGGTATTGCCGAATACGGCGACGAGAAAACTATCCGCACTCGCGTCGACAAAATCGTATCTCTTGTCAAAGCCAACAAAAAACCACTCAGCCTCGATGAATTAGATGCCAAGCTCGACTACGAGCACCCAAGTCACATCGAAGCCGTTGCCAATGTCAGCAAACTTCTCTCAACTCTTAATGACCAATGGGGTCTCACCAAATGGCCAACCGTCAACCCAAAGAACATCCGCGACAAAATCTACGTCGTCCTTGAAGAACACAAAGAGCCAATGCACTTCTCAGACATCGCCAAAGCCATCAGCTCTTCCGATTTTAAACGCAAGAATGTTACCGTTCAGGCCATTCACAATGAACTCATCAAAGATTCGCGCTTCGTACTCATTGGCCGCGGCATCTACGCACTAGACAGCTGGGGCTTCGAGAAGGGAACTGTCAGCGACATTATCACTAAGATTCTAATGAAAGCCGGCTCCGAAGGCCTTTCTCGCAAGGAAATCGTCAAACAAGTCCTGCGTGAGCGCAAAGTCAAAGAGACGACTGTTCTACTTAATCTCCAGAACAAAAATCTCTTCACCCGCGTCGGTAAAGACCACTACAAAGTAGCCAAATAAAAAATAACCCCCGCAAAAGGGGGCTATTTTTTATCTCATTAGATACGAGAAGATCACCGATGAAAGCTTCAAACTATTATGCGTAATCTTACCTTCTTCAGTCGTCAGCAAGTCTTCCTCAATCAGCTCGCAATCATGAATATTTTCACGATCTACCGTCACCTGATCTTTTTGCTCGGCAGTCTCGTATTTACGTAGCATTTCTTCGTCTATCTTCGTATTACTGGCTACCACCACATCTATCGTGCCTTTACCAAGATACTTCTCAAGCGTCTTAATATGGTCGCTTACGCCAAAACCATCCGTCTCGCCAGGCTGCGTCATCGCATTACAAAGATACATTACTTTAGCCGGCGTCTCATTGATCGCTTTGACAACGTCTTTACAGATTAGATGTGGCAAAATTGAGGTATAAAGGCTGCCGATACTAATAATCACAAGATCCGCCTCATTAATTGCGCTAATTACGCGCGGCAACACATGCGGCTCTTCCTTGTAAAAAATGCGTTCAAATTTTTTGCCAGAATCAGTTAGCTCAGCCTCACCTTCGATTATTTCGCCGTCTGTCGTCTCGCCCATCAAGACTAGATTGTCTTCGGAGAGGGGAAGTACAGTCTGCTTCACGCGCAGAAGCTTGCTATAATACTCGATACTTTCTTCCAGACTACCGGTTTTCTTCATGTAGGCCGTAAGAACTAGGTTACCTACCGAGTGATTATTTAGATCGCTATAAGTCGAGAAGCGATATTCCATAATATCTTTTACTTCATCTGGTAGAGTAGAGAGATTGCTAAGCACTTTGCGAATATCACCCATGCCTGGGGCTGTAAATTCCTTGCGTAAAATCCCCGTGCTACGCCCATCATCCGACACCGTCACTACTGACGTAATATCAAAAGGCAAGTCCTTGAGACTCATTAGCACGCGCGACGAGCCCGTACCACCACCCAAAATCACCACCTTTTTACGATTTGTCATTTTCTTCTCCTTGCATTATCTGTTGCAATTCCGCTAGCGATTCTACCTCCAAGACGCCTCCCAAGGCATCAGGCAGAGCTTTGCCAGAATTCTTTCCGCTCGGACGCTTCACACGGATTACCTCTTGAGCTCCGGCCTCAAGCAAACCCGCGAGATCTCGCAAGCTATCATCAATAAAGATCGAATTAGCGTAGTCAATATCTAGCTGATATTTTAGCTTATTAGTATAAATAATATCATCAAACAACGGTTCAAGCCCGGAAATCGCCATCTTCTCGCGCTGAAAATCCGGATCACCCCAGGTCAAACAGCAAACTTTATCGCCACGCACCCGCAAAAAGCGCAAAAACTCCATCGAATCGACAAAAGTCAACTCACTTCCTCGCGCATACAATTTTTCTAACGGGGCAATGAAATTCTCGAGCGAAATTCCGTGTTCTTCAGCCAAATCCGCAAATATCTCACGCATGTTGATTAATTTATGGCCGTTTTCAGTATATTCCGGCGTTAGTTTCAAAAGACTATGGTCTAATCCGTTCATCTCTAGAATCTTATACAAGCCTTCGCGAAATTTCGCCGTATCAAACAGCGTATAGTCAAAATCTAGATAAAAACTAGCCATAAAACCATTATACACCCAAAATCTATTGACATTTTTAAGCATATGCGGTATAATAGAAATATATTAGGTCAAAAATAAACATCAAAAGAGAAAAAACTATGAAAATAGCCAAAAAGGTGGCATTTCTCGCTGGAGCAACGCTGCTTGTTGCTAACAGCATTACACCAGTTTTTGCACGCGACGCAGAACAACCAATTTCTGGCGATTACGCTTATTCTAGCCTATACGCCAATGAGAATTCCGAACTTATCTCAATTAAATCCAACAACTATACTCAATTCGTTGTCGATAACGACCACCCTGAGGCGATAGCCTTATTTAGAAACACTTCCATGCGCGACG
>SAMEA104315430__coassemble_221_pt1 | contig 29641 bp, 24 predicted proteins | sample SAMEA104315430__metabat2_low_PE_044 | metagenome-assembled genome bin SAMEA104315430 (sample SAMEA104315430) | gut metagenome | biome: Monkey gut; feature: monkey-associated habitat; material: faeces | place: China | collected 2013 | reverse complement strand
AATCATTAGTCAAAATAATACCATGATTTTCTTTAGCAAGCTCTAGCAGACGCTCATCTACTTTGATGCGACTACCAGCAGCATCCGCAAAGACGCGCACCTCTGCATTTTCAAGACGCTCAAGATCATTCACGACGTCAAGACCAAAACGAGCACGGGCACGTTTCTCCGCATCAGCTCCATCGGCGAGAAGCTGAAGTTCGCGAATAACGGAGCGCGGGATTAGAAGCTCATCGCCCAAAAAGCCAGCTTTTGCGACCGCCAAAATGCGACCATCCATCAAGGCGGAAGTGTCGACAAAAACGCGACGGCGCGCAATGCGGCCACTACGGAGGCTATTTTTGCTAATTTGTTTGAGACTTAAAAAAGAAGTCTCGGCAAAAATAGCCGTTAAAATAAGTGTAAAAAATAAGTCCATATCTCTATTATAGCATATTTTAGCGATTTTTGCAATAGTATAAGCGGTTTGAAGACAAAAATGCGCCATTTTGAGGCGGCGCATTGATGTTTTTCTAATTAATTTTCGCCAACTTCAGCGATTGCTTCGCGGAGCGTCTTGATGCTGCGGTCGAGCTTTTCTTGCTCTTTAGCATCGATTTTAATACCGAGACGGCGAACAATACCATCTGCCCCAACAATAGCCGGAAAACCATTATAAGTGCCACTCATTTCATCGTAGTTACTGACGGAAAGAATGCGGCATTCATCATTCAGAATGCAATTTGTAATCATTGCGAGACAGCTACCGATACCATAGTAGGTGGCGCCCTTCTTTTTGATGATGTCGTAGGCTTCATTACGGGCATAGTCTTCGATCTCGGTAAGATCTTGCTCGCCCAAGAGTGTACGAATTGGCTGACAACCGACATTCGCGCAACTCCAGAGTGCAAATTCAGTATCGCCATGCTCACCAACTTGGTAGGCGTGGACGTTCTTTGGATGAACATGCAAGCGCTGCGACAAGCGGTAACGTAGGCGCGATGAATCAAGAACAGTGCCGGAGCCAATTACATGCGCGGCCGGTAAACCAGAATAGCGCCAAGTTAGGTAAGTCATAACGTCCATTGGATTGCTTGCGACCAGGAAAATACCATTAAAGCCAGTGGCCATAATTTGACTGATCATATCTTTAAAGATAGCGGCGTTCTTCTTGAGTAAGTCCATGCGAGACTCGCCAGGTTTTTGCGGAACACCAGCCGTAATTACGATAAGATCACAGTCGCCAGCATCGGCATAGGAACCGCTGCGAATTTTTAAGTAGCTTGGCGATACGGCCAATGCGTCACGAAGGTCAATTGCCTCACCCTCGGCGTCGTCGATATTAATATCGACAAGTACTAGTTCGTTGACACTGGTACGCTGGTGAACCAAGGCGTAGCCGTAGCTCATACCGACGTTTCCGGTACCAACAATCATAACTTTATTTGCCATTTATTTTGCCCTCTATATATTAGAATATTTCTTCTATTATTTTAACATAAGCAACAAGGCTAATAAAGATTTTTAGCAGAGCATCCAACGGTTAAACCCAATCGTCTTAATATAACGCTTTAATTCGAGCGACATAATTGCCTGATTGAAGTCCGAAACATCTAATTTTAAATTTTCCATAATTTCATCGCCGTCAACGATGCCGTCTTTGATTTGTTGCCAAATTGAGCGCTCGATTTCGCTTAATGCCTCGAGTTGCGGCGATGAATGTTTTAGTTTCTCGGGGGCGACTATACTCAAAATATCATTCAACTCGGTAAAGACCTGCGCACCCTGCGAGATGAGACGGTTACAGCCAACAGACATTGGACGCGTAATATCGCCTGGTACCACGAAGACGTCTTTGCCCTGATCGAGCGCGAGAGAAGCAGTCGTGAGCGTGCCAGAATGATCGGACGCCTCAACAATCAATAGCGCATCTGCTAAGCCCGAAACAATACGATTGCGCTCAAGAAAATGCCAGTTCCTAGTCTGCGTACCGGGTGCATATTCTGATAAAATTCCACCTTTTTGCAAAATGCGCTCAGCTAGCGAACGGTTTGAGGCTGGGTAAATATAGTCTATAGGCGTACCGAGTACGGCGATGGTCGTACCACCAGCGTCAAGACAACCGCGATGTGCAAAAGCGTCTATACCATAAGCCATACCGCTCACAATCATAATGCCTTTTTCAGCAAGCTCATACGCAGTCTTATATGCGATAGCCTCACCATAACGCGTGCAGCGACGAGAGCCCACGATACTAACGACCTTTGGGCGAGGCATAACATCCGGCAATTTGCCACGAAGTCAGAGTGACTTTGGACTATCCGGAATGAGTCTGAGTGGTCTTAGAAAATTATGTTTTAAATCTATTTCTTCGTATTCTTTCTCTGCCATGCTGGCATTTTGGCATAAAAATATCGCACTTAAAAGCATAAGTACGATATTTTTGGAGCTTTAATAACTAGTCGCGGCGCATTGGCGGGAATGGAACACCCTCACGTGCCGAGACGCCCTCAAAGAGCCAGAAATTACGCTCGGAGTTGCCCCAGCCACAAGTTGGCGGCATGCCATATTCAAGCATCTCAACAAAGTCCATATCAAGCATCTGAGCTTCATCGTCGCCAGCATCGCGCATAGCCTGCTGAGTTTCAAAGCGTTGGAGCTGGTCAAGTGGATCATTGAGCTCAGAATAGCCATTCCCCATCTCAGTGCCAAAAATGACTGGATGGAAACGCTCAGTTACACGTGGATCTTCGGCATGAAGCTTGGCAAGCGGAGAGAGTTCAACTGGCTCATGAATTAGCCAGTATGGACCAGCCGACTCTTTGCGAATGATTTTCCAGGCATAATCAAGCAAACGTGGCGCACTAGCATTCTCATCAAAAGTCATCTTATGCTCACGCAAAATTCGCTTAATTTGATCAATATCTGGATTGAAAACGTCGATATTAAGTTTTTCTTTCAAAATATCCGCGTAGGTAATGCGTGGCCATTTACAATCGAGGTCAACCTTCATGCCTTCGTGCTCAAACTGCAAAGTGCCCCATGTTTCTTTGCAAACATATTTAATCATCTCTTCATAAAGGTCCATGCCTTCTTGATAATCCTGATAGGCAGCATAGGATTCCATCGCGATATGCTCCGGTAAATGTTCCTCATCCATGCCCTCATTACGAAAACGTGGACCAATATCATAAACGCGCTCATAACCACCGCCAATTAAGCGTTTGAGTGGAAGCTCGTGCGAAATGCGAAGATAAAAGTCCTGGTCTAGCGCATCCATATGCGTAACGAATGGATTTGCATCAGCGCCGCCAGTAGTGTGTTCTAGTACTGGAATATTAATCTCAATAAAGCCATGATCATTAAGGAATTGACGCGTAGCAGTCCAGAACTTAGCGCGACGAATAAAACGTTCGCGCACATCTTTATTGACCGCCATATCGACATAGCGACGACGGAGGCGTTCTTCTTTATTCGTAAAACCATCGCGACCAGGGAGCGGACGCAAAGCTTTAGTTAAAATACGAGGTTGCTCACAGAAAATCGAAATCTCGCCAGTCTTAGTCTTGCCGACAGTACCGGAAGCTTCAAGAAAATCGCCAGTATCAAGCTTCTTGGTAAACTTAGCTGCGGCGTCCTTAAGGAAAATCTGAATACTTGCAGAGTCGTCCTCAATAACCACGAAAGCCAGTTTACCGAAACTACGGATGCTAGTAATACGACCAGCGGCGCAGACTTCTTGGTTTTCATACTTATCAAAACTCTTCAAGATATCTTCAATTTTTACATTACGATTTGTATGCGCAGGATAAGGATCGATACCTTCTGCGCGAAGTTCGTTTAGTTTGCGAATTCTTTCATCGCGAAAATCTTTTAGAGTTGCCATAATTTATATAATAACATAATCACAGTATTTCACAAGATAAGCCTCGCATTCTTGCGAGGCTTTAATTTAGTCGGCATTCTCAAGAAAAGCACCGGATTGGCGCGACCAAAGATGATCGTAAGCACCGTGTTTTTCGAGAAGTTCGGCATGGCTGCCCTGCTCGATGATTTTACCATCTTCGAGTACAACGATGCGATCGAGGCTAGCAATCGTACTTAGGCGATGCGCCACTACAATACTCGTGCGACCCTTCATGAGCTTTTCGAGTGCGTCTTGAATGAGCGCTTCAGACTCAGAGTCGAGAGCTGAAGTCGCCTCGTCAAGCACAAGAATCGGTGCATCTTTAAGGATAGCACGCGCAATTGCAATGCGTTGACGCTGGCCACCCGAAAGCTTGAGACCGCGTTCGCCGACGAGCGTGTCGTAACCGTCTGGCATTTTCGAAATGAACTCGTCAGCATTTGCAAGTTTGGCGGCGCGGACGATTTCTTTCATAGTCGCATCGGGCTTACCATATGCAATATTCTCGGCAATGGAACGGTGGAAGAGCGCGGTTTCTTGTGGAACGTAGGCAATTTTTTCACGCAGAGAAACTTGACGCACATCGCTCACATTTTGACCATCAATCAAAACCTCACCATCTTGCACGTCTGCAAAACGTAAAAGCAACTTCGTGAGCGTAGTTTTACCAGAACCAGACATACCCACTAGACCGATACGCTCGCCGGGCTTGACTCTGAGATTGAAATGCTCAAAAATTGCTTCTTTGGCGTCGGCATGGCGGAATTTGACGTCCTTAAACTCAATATCACCACGCTTAACGACGAGATCCTTTGCGCCTTCAATATCTTCAACAAGGTTTGGCGCATCGAGAATTTGTGTCATCTCATAAGCGTCGCCGAATACGCGATTAATATCACGAAAAATACGGTTAACATCCCAAAGCTCATTCATGACCGAAATCGAGTAATTAACAATCAAGATCAGAGTCGATACTGATAGACCAAATACCGGTACGCCCGCAATTAAGAAGGCAGCGATGATAGCAATAATAGAAATATTAATTACGTTAAAAGCAGCATCGCGCTTCATGGTTGAGTTCATATAATTCATGCTGGCGTTATAGGTACCACGGCTGAAGTTAGCGTAGCGATGACGCTCATGTGATTCTCGGCCGTAACTCTTGACCGAAATAATATTTGAAAGCGAGTCAGAAAGCTGCCCCGTTTGGCGATTGTTGGCAGCCGCCTCCTGCTTCGTAAGATCCGAAATCTTGCGATATGCAAGATACGAAATCGCCGTATAGGCAATTACAAAGATAATGAGCGCAACCGCAAAAATCGGGATGCGAATGAACAATACTACAAGAATGCCGGTTAACATCGAAATAAAAGGTAAAATCGAAAAGACAATCATATCGATGAAACGTTCAGCGGCATTTACGAATCTGCTAGTCTGCGACACGAGAGATCCGGAGAAACGATCGCTATGAAACTGCATAGATTGCTGGCAGACCGAATTAAAACAAGTCACAGCTAGGTCGTAGTTGGTTTTAATCTCAACTTTCCAAATCCAATAAACACGTAGCCAGCCCAAGATTGCCGAACCTATCACGTAAGACAATACTAATAAAATCGCCTGCGGTAGCAAAGTTGGGACGATTTCTTCATTTGGAATGCCAGCTGAAACAGTATCGATCATATTCGCAAAAATCAATGACGAAAAAGTCGTGCGAATTAAAATCACGATTGGCGTTGCAATGATAGCACCAAGGGTCATCCATTTGTATTTTTTGACCGCTTGCAGATAGTAATGCAGCGTGCGCATCGCTACGGCTCGCTTGCGGGTTTTCTCTTCTTTTTTCATAACTCTCCTTTTTATATTAAAACAAAAGCGCGTTAGATATTCCACTAACGCGCTTATTTATCTTGGAAAGTTATTATTCGATAGTTGCAATTTTGAAAACTTTTCCGTTTGGAAGTTTAACTTCGTCGCCAACTTTCTTGCCAAAAATGGCTTTGCCGATAGGCGATTCGTTGCTGACTTTGCCTTCAAGCGGGTTAGCCTCGACTGCACCTACGAGTATGTAAGTGTTGGTCTTGCCGTCTGATTCGAGCGAGACGGTGCTACCCATGTCAACCTTATCTTTCTTTCCGCTTTTAATGATTTTTGCGTGTAGTAGAATATCCTCAATTTCTAGAATGCGACCCTCAACGACTTTTTGTTCGCTGCGAGCGGCGCTATAATCTTCATTTTCACTTAGATCGCCGTAAGATCGCGCCAAAGCAATCTTCTCAGCAATCTCTGGACGGCGAGCAATTAGCTCTTTGCGTTCTTTTTCCAAATCTTTACGTCCAGCCTCGGTAATACTAATAGTCTTAGGCATTTTTCCTCCTTCCCCTATCCCCCACAGGGCTACGGAATTGTAGTTCGATAAACTAATTTTTAATATCTAAACTAGTTTATGTTCGAATTCGTCTAATGTCAAGAGTTTAGTTTCACCAGTCTTGCGATTCATGACTTCGACTTGATTATTCGCAAGCGTTTTATCGCTAATAACGACACGATATGGCATACCCATGAGCTCGGCGTCGGCAAATTTTTCACCTGCGCGTGCGTTGCGATCGTCAAAGAAGACGAGCTCTGGTGCTTTATCGTGAAGCTCAGCGGCTTTTTTATTGCCCTCCTCGCCAAGTCCAACGAGATAATACTTATATGGTGCGATTTCTTCTGGCCAGACAAGACCTTTGTCGTCCGAAAGCATCTCGGCGATTACGCCCATTACGCGGCTTGGACCGATGCCGTAGCTGCCCATAAAGACTTTTTGGCGCTTGCCACTCTCATCGTTAAAGTTGAGATCTAGCGCATCGGCGTATTTATAGCCAAGCGTGAAGATATTACCGACTTCAGCGGCTTTGTGCTCGGTGAGGTTTTCGCGCTTAATGCCGAGGTTCTCCAGGTTCTCATCGGTCAAGACTTCTTCGTTTAATGCAATGCCAGATTCTTTGTCGATATAGATAATATCTTCACCGGCTTCGCAAAGAGTTTGAAACTCGTCGCTAAACTTACAGAAAGAACCGCCACTTGCGAAAGTGCGATAAGTTTTGTCGCCGATGCCAAGACGGTCAAAAATGCGAGCGTAAGATTTGGCGACTTCTTCGTAGAACTTCTCATGCTGCTTACGATCAATACAGAAGCTATAAAGGTCCTTCATGATAAATTCGCGCGTACGCATAATGCCAGATTTGGCACGAAGTTCGTTGCGAAACTTGTTCTGGAACTGATAGACATAAATCGGCAAGTCTTTATAGCTAGAAACATAGCTTTTCATGAGACGCGTAAATGGCTCTTCATGGGTTGGCGCAAGGCCGACTTCGCCGCCAGCATTGAGTTTAGTTTTAAACCAAACATCCATCACCTCGTCACTCCAACGATCGCTAGCCTCCCAGACGGCTTTGGACTGCAAAGTAGACATCGTAAGCTCTTGAGCGCCGAGCGCATTCATCTCTTCGCGAATGACCTGGATGATATTTTGCAAAGTACGCATGCCGAGTGGCAAAAAGTCATAAACGCCCGCCATTTCTTTATAGATATAACCAGCACGCAAAAGCAACTCTGCACTACGGCTAGTTTCATCGGCTGGTGCGGTCTTAGATGTTTTAGTAAATAATTGACTAGTTTTCATGTTTTCTCCTTAAGAACTGCTCGCATTAACTGCGACTATTTTTTACAAGTATGAGTCTCGGGAGCCCAATTGCTCGCCCAAAAGTTATTAATACCCAGCGGGAACAGGCATAAAGACAGCAAAATCAATAGCAACCGGAGGAAGCAAGAAAATCTCATAGCATTTTTTGCTGTTGTAATTAGTCATACTACATATATTATCATAAATACTAGCTTTGTCAAAATCTAGCCATTAGGCGGGATTGCCCGGAAATTCATCCATAGAGCCGATTAGAATTTCGCGCGGTCTATTACCGCCTGGCGCCGGACCAACGACACCCATAGTCTCAAGATCGTCGATTACGCGCGCAGCTTTACCATAGCCAATACCAAGACGACGTTGCAAGAGCGAAGTAGAGACCTTGCCACTTTCGACGGCTATTTTTGCTGCATTATAAATCAGGTCATCACTGGAGCCCATATCGCCACCGCCACCATCTATGCCCGACATACCTTTAATTTGAACAGATTGCGAGATTACTTCATCATTATATTGAGGTCCACGCTCAGCGCGGAGAAAGTCGGTAACACGCCCGATTTCGGCATCAGAAACGAAGGCGCCCTGTACACGTAGTGGCTTACCCATCATTTCAGTAGTGAGATAAAGCATATCGCCCTGACCGAGAAGTTTTTCAGCACCCATCTTATCAAGCATTACGCGCGAATCAACACCGTTATTTACAGCAAAGGCAATGCGGCCTGGAATATTAGCCTTGATGAGGCCAGTAACAACTTTTACTTCTGGACGCTGCGTCGCGAGCACGAGATGCATACCAGCAGCGCGCCCTTTCTGAGCAATGCGAACAATTAAGACTTCTAGCTCTTTGCCGGCCATCATCATGAGGTCGGCCATCTCATCAACGACTATGACGATATACGGCATTTTACCGCCATCATGCTGCTGAACGTTGCCATCTTCGTCTTCAACTGGCGTAGTTTCGCCGGATTTTGCCATCAGTTTATTGTAATCGATGATATTTTTAACGCGCTTCTCTGCCATTAAGGCGTAGCGGCGCTCCATCTCGCCAACTGCCCATTTGAGAGCACTTAGCGACTTATCGACCTGCGTAATAACAGGAGTCAAAAGATGCGGAATATCATTATAGGCGGCCATTTCAACCTGCTTTGGATCGATTACGATAAAACGAAGGTCGGCTGGCGAGTTATGGTAAAGCATGGACATGATAAGAGTATTTGTCATGACAGACTTACCGGAACCAGTAGTACCTGCAATCAGAAGGTGAGGCATCTTGGCAAGATTGCCAATGATGACTTTACCTGAAATATCTTTACCGAGTGCAAAGGCGAGTGGTTTTTCGGCTGATTCATGACGCCATTCAGCGCTACGTAAAAGTTCGTGTAGACCGACTGAAGCTGCTTTGTCGTTTGGAATCTCAATACCGACCGAACGTGTGCCAGGAATTGGTGCTTCGATACGAATCTTATCTTTGGCGAGGTTCAATGAAAGCTCGCGGTCATAAGTAGCGATTTTCGCAATTTTAACGCCTTGTGGCGGACGGAAAGTATATTGAGTGATGCGTGGACCAACATTAGCGTTTTCGACTTCGATGTCGATACCGAACTGCGCGAGGGTTTCGCGGATAATTGCTGCGTTTGCCTCAATATTGCCAGAATCAGCTGGAGATTTCTTGCGCTCAAGCAAATCAAATGGTGGCATTTTCCAATCTGGATCGGAAATTGCCACGAGCGCGGTTTCTGGCTCTTTAGCGACTGGCTTTTCGGCGACGGTGGCTGGTTTCTTAGCTAGGATACCACGATGTTCTTTTTTCTCTGGCTCATCAACGGTAGTATTGCGAATTTTTAGCTTTGGTAAAGGACGCGACTCTTCGTCTTCGATAGCGGCACCGCGCGTACGGCGAATGACGCGAGCGTTTTTCGCATCTTCTTTGGTCTCTTTTGTACTAAATGCGGCGCCAATCTTGCGAAATAGCTCAGCTGGCGTGCTAGCAAACATAAACATTGCCGTAATTAGCGCTAAAACTACGTAAATAAGAATAGCTACCGGCAAATCAACAAGATCAAGCACAAAATCATTTACGCCAGCCCCGAGTATGCCACCATGCGCAACGCCCTGAGCGTGTCCTGGCGCGCCAAAAATACAGCTAAACCAAAACAGCATCAAAATAGACGAAACTGTAACTGGTGGGTCGATGCGATTATCCGGTGCGCGAAAGACAAGAACGGAAAGATAAACTAACATAGCTGGCAAGAGATAATAAGTCCAACCAATCAAATTTAACATGAAGTCACGAACAGTAGACAGTAGCTTACCGCCAGAATCGCCAAACCAAGAAACGACTAGTAAAACAGCAAACACAATCATTAGAAAAGCCACTACTTGGCGCCAAAAACCGCCTGGTAGCTCGTGCTTATTTACTACTTCTGGTGCTTTTTTCTTTCTACCTCGTCTCTTTTTAGCCATAAGTAAATTATACCATAATTTTTATAGAGATAAAAAATTGAGTCAGCCCTTAAAGACTGACCCAATTCTATTGTTTACTTAAAAAGATCTCTTAATTCTTCTACCGCGGAGCTATAGTCGTCATCGTAGTACTTTGAATAACTCTTCTTACTATAAAAGCCAACAAGAGTCGAAATTAGAACGAGCACAAAGGCAATAACTGCAACTGCAATTGCGACATAACTTGCAGCGCGAAGAACTTGCGTTTTGCCATTAGCGATCTGAATAGCTAGATACATTACGCCCGCCGAGATAAGCCCCAAGATAAAGATAGGCAAGAAACTTGAGAGCCAGAGTTGACCTTGCTCGACGCCAGACTTTTCGCCAGCACCAAGTAGTGAGTAAATCGCGGTTGCAACTAATTCTACGGCAAAAATAGCAGTGATAACACCAAAAATTACCACAATTTTGCGCCATGCTGATTTCATATCATCGATGCTAGTGACTTTGCGAAGAGTCATAAGGCTAAGCACGCCGAAGACAAGCACGAAGACCGCGTCGACAAATAGAGCAGAGCCTCCATATAAATTATTGCCTAGAAAAGTGCCGATAAATGGTACGCCGAAGCTCCATGGCATTTTTGCATTTTTCGTAAATCCGGCAATTGCAGCAAAGATTGCAGCGAGGCCGAGGAAAATCGCAAAAGCAATCGAGAAGGCGTTAATGTGCGCCATGACTTTGCTTGAATATTTTACTTTTGGCATCTTTGGCGCGGCGCCGACTACTGGGCGAGGAGCACTAGATGCAGATGATGACGTAGTTGTCATGCTTTTCTCCATATTATTTTATATTTATTATACTAAAAAATAGCCAGAAAGAACTGGCTATTTTTATGATTATACTTACTGTTCAACGCGGCGCATTGAGAGACTGAGACGGCCTTTATCGTCGATCGCATCGAGGCGAACATTTACCTCTTGCCCCATCTTGAGTACATCAGTGACCTTGTCGACGTGCTTGTCGGAGATCTGCGAGATATGAAGCATACCGTCAATACCAGGCAAGATATTCACAAAAGCACCAAAATCTTTAATAGAAACAACTTTACCGTGATAGATTTTACCAACTTCTGGCTCCTCGACGAGAGATCTAATCCAGTTGACGGCTTTTTCGATAGTAGCAGCGTCATTAGCAGAGACCGTTACGAGACCAGTATCGCCATCGACATCCACTTCGGCGCCAGTTTCGGAAGTAATCTTATTGATCATTTCACCACCTTTACCAATAATTGCGCCAACTTTTTCAGGCTTAACAATGATCTTTTCGATGCGTGGCGCATATGGACTGAGATGATCGCGTGGACCCGCCAAGACGGAAAGCATATGGTCCATGATGAACATGCGACCAGCGTGTGCTTTGGCGATAGCTTCAGCGAGCACGGAGACTGGAAGACCGTGAACCTTCATATCCATCTGGAGTGCCGTAATACCTTCAGTAGTACCAGTGACCTTGAAATCCATATCGCCAGCAAAATCTTCGGCATCCATAAGGTCGGTCAAAACATAAGGCTTGTCGCCATCCATCATAAGCCCCATAGCGATACCAGCAACTGGGCGCTTGAGCGGAACGCCCGCATCCATCAAGGCAAGACACGAGCTACAAGTAGCAGCCATTGAGGTAGAACCGTTCTGTGACATTATCTCGGTAACGCTGCGGATTGTGTATGGAAATTCTTCTTCGCTTGGGAGCACTGGCATGAGAGCACGCTCAGCGAGATAACCATGGCCAATTTCGCGACGCCCTGGGCTACCCATGCGAGAAACCTCGCCTACAGTGTAGCCTGGCGCATTATAGTGATGCATATAACGACGCTTGCCATCGGTAACTTCCATAGTATCGACAAGCTGAGCATAGCTAAGCGGTGCGAGAGTTACGATGTTTAGGGCCTGAGTAACGCCGCGCGTAAAGAGAGATGAACCATGAGCGCGTGGCAAAATACCAACTTGAGAGCTGAGTGGACGCACTTCGTCGAGCTTACGGCCATCTGGACGGACGCCATTTTCGATGATGTTTTTGCGAACATCGCGCTTGACGGCAAGCTCGAAAGCATCATTATAGTCGGCACGATAGTGCTCGGCGTAATACTCGGTGCGAGTAGTCATTTTTTCTTCATCGCTCATTTTGTCAGTAACGCCGGCTTCTTCGTCGGAAATAGTTTGCGAGAACTCGTCATGCATCGCCCAGCGGAGCTCATCAATAAGTTGATTGCGCTCCATAGTGTTTTGGGTGCGGAACTCAGCGCCGATTTTGCCGTCCATCCACGCATCAACGCGAGCTTGGACTTCTTCACTAGGCAAAATAAGCGTGTATTCTTTTTCTTCGACGCCAACTTCGGCGCGGAGCTGATTTTGGAGCTCGATAGCCGGCTGAATCATCTTGAGGCCCCATTCGAGACCACCAACAATGACGTCTTCTGGGACTTCGTTGGCGCCTGCCTCAACCATGGTAATGCCAGAATCTTTACCAGCAACCACGAGGTCGAGATCGGAAGCGGCGCGTTCTTCTTCGTTTAGGAAGGCCTTATACTCACCATTAACACGACCGATGCGAAGACCGGCGATTGGACCGTCAAACGGCACACCCGCAAGCATAAGAGCGCTCGAGGCGGCGATCATTGCAATAACATCTGGACGAAAGCCTGGATCCATCGATAATACAGTCGTGACGACCTGAATTTCTTGACGATAGCCCTTCGGGAAGAGTGGGCGAATTGGGCGATCGATTAAACGACCAACCAAAACGGCGTTGTCAGAAGGCTTGCCTTCGCGTTTAATAAATTTACTGCTACTAATTTTGCCAGCTGCGTAATATTTTTCTTCGTAATCGATAGAGAGTGGGAAGAAGTCTTGTACGACTGGCTTGGTGCCAACTACAACCGAGCCTAGAACTACAGTGTCGCCATAGGTGACAAGGACGGATGAAGTGGCGCGAAAACCGACACGATTGACCTCAAGACCTAGCTTGCGACCGCAAAAATCAGTCTCAAGCTTAAGAGTGTGTTTTCCGCTTGGATTAATTATTTCCATTAAAACCTTTCTTCGAGAAAATAATAAGTATCTGGGGCTAATAGCTTAGCTCGGGATATCTATCATTTTCTCGATAGTTACTAATATCCCTATTATATCACACTTTTCAAGATAAAGGCTTGCGCTTATTGTTGACATTTTTGGCAAAGTGTGCTATAATGATAATAGTGGCGCATTTTCTGTCAGCGCCAAGCAAAAAACCCTGTACTCCCTTATGAGGGGAAAGATTGGAGGAATTTTAATGGGTAAGATCATTTTAAAGACAAGGACAAGAGTCTGCATCGAGGGACGTTACGATATTACGCCTATCGTCGAGACCTATGGAGATTGGGCTAAGAGCAAACAGCTCTTCATCTCGAGCCGATACAAGGCCGACGAGAATTACACGGTTATCTACGTGAAGCCGTTCGAGCGCATCCATCGCGAGGTAGCAATGGAGCATGTCAACATTCCGGGTGGCATCGCACACGAACACGAAGTCGTATTCTATGGCGGAGTGCCGAGTAGTCACCACGAAGGTTTGGCAAGCATGGACGAACTCACCGAGGAGGTGATCATGCCATCCAAGCGCGCCGTAGACAAGCAGGTCACCATCTGCGTCTACTCCTCTAGACACGAAGAGCTCGGAACGGCCAAAACAAAGTTTTTGTTTTATGTCGATTCACGCTGTGAGGATCCGGATACCGCAATCTCGCGTTGCAAGGATGAAGTCAGCGAACGTCTAATGGATATCGTTGATAGCGCGAAGGTCGACGAGTTTGATTACGTAAGAGAACTCGACACCCTTGTGGATAATATCGTCCGCTTTATCGAGAATTCTTAAGTTCTTGTTTCGTACCTTATAAAGGGCCGGCAGCCAGTCGGTCCTTTTTTTAATGTCTAGTTTTTGGGCAGATTTTATCGGCTTTGTTGCACCAACAAAAAGCCGCCCTTTGAATAGTGGCGGTTTTTTGATTATTTGCGAAGACCGAGTTTTGCGACAGTGGCTTTGTAAGTCTCGAAGTCGGTACGCTCAAGATACTTAAGAAGCTTCTTGCGCTGGCCAACCATTTGAATGAGGCCACGCTTTGCCATAAAGTCATGCTTGTTAGCCTTGACGTGCTCAGTAACTTCCTTGATACGCTCGGTAAGGATAGAAACCTGAACCTCTGGAGAGCCAACATCATTCTTGCTGCGTGCAAGTTTCTCAATCGCCTGGGCTTTGTTATCTTTAGTAATCATATTGAATCGATTTTAGCATATTTATAGATTATTCGCAAGTGGTAAAAGTGATGGCGCTACTTATTATTCATATATTTAACCAGCGCCGAGCGCAAATCTCTGACTGGAAGCACGAACTTGTCTTTGATGGTCGCTGGCGCAATAGCGCCCGTAAAGCCAAGTTTTCTAGCCTCGGCAATGCGACGATCCGGCGCTGTAACGCTACGGATTTCCCCGCCGAGTCCCACTTCACCAAAGACTACCATATCATCATCTAGTTTGCGACCAGCCGCAGCACTAGCGATTGCCATACAAACCGCAAGGTCGGCCGCACTATCATTCAGGCGCATACCGCCAACAACATTGATGAAAATATCTTTATCTTGAAGCTTGAGCTTAGTACGCTTCTCGAGTACGGCGACCAAAAGATTGAGACGATTAAGGTCGAAGCCCGATGCTGTGCGTTTTGGATAACCAAAGTTAGTCGGATTCACTAGTGCCTGAATCTCGACTAGAAGCGGGCGCGTGCCTTCAATGGTCGCCATAATAATACTACCATCAGTATTCTGACGCTCAGAAAGCAAAGCCTCGGACGGATTCTTAACCTCAACAAGACCTTTCTCGGCCATCTCAAAAATCGCAACTTCATTAGTCGAGCCGAAACGGTTTTTGACGGCACGCACAGTTTTGAAACCACCGTAACGGTCGCCTTCAAAATTTAGTACTACATCGACAAGATGCTCAAGAATTTTCGGGCCAGCCAAGGTGCCGTCTTTCGTAACATGGCCGACAATCACTACTGCGGTATTACTGCCTTTTGCCGCCTGGATAATGAGATTGCCGCAATTGCTAACCTGACTAACGGTACCAGGTGCCGATGAAATCTCAGCCATGGATAGAGTCTGAATCGAATCGACAATTACGAGTTCATATTTGCCCGTTTCGATAGTCTTAGCAATGTCGTTACCGGAGGTAGAACTCGCAAAGTGTAAAGTATCCGACGAAGCGCCAAGGCGCACGGCGCGAAGTTTAACTTGCCCCGCTGACTCCTCGCCCGAAACATAAAGCACAGAATGATTGCTCGCTACGGCTGCGCAAATTTGCATCAAAAGCGTAGATTTACCAATGCCTGGCTGCCCAGCCAGTAAGTTGACCGAACCAAGCAATATTCCACCACCCAGCACTGCGTCAAGATCAGGAAAGCTAGTTGCAAGACGACTGCCGGCATCAGATGGCTCGATAGTATTGATCGAGACAGCCTCAAGTGCTTTGCCAGACACTTTGCCACGCGCAAGTGCGGTTTTGGCCTCAGTTTCAACTACGCCAGCCTGCTCAACAAGAGTATTCCATTCGCCACAATTTTCACAGCGACCAGCCCATTTGACGAAGCTAGCACCGCAATTTTGACAAACATACCTCGATTTTGCTTTTACCATATCTCTAGTTTAGCACGCCAAAATCGGCGTAAAAGCATCAGCGTTTTAGTTTGTAAGCACTTCGTCAATAAGACCGTAGGTCTTAGCTTCTTCAGCCGACATCCAATTATCGCGGTCCATATCTTTGATAACTTGCTTGACATCTTTGCCAGTATTTTTGGCAAGCATCTCGGCGAGTTTTTGTTTGAGGTAAATACCTTCTTTGAGCGCAATTTCCTGATCAGTGATTTTGCCCTGCGTGCCAGAGCTTGGTTGATGAATCATAATGCGCGAGTTTGGCAAGACATAACGCTTACCTTTAGCGCCAGCCGAAAGTAGCATTGCGCCCATCGAAGCCTGAAGGCCAATTCCAATAGTTTGCACGTCTGGCTCAATATAGTTCATTGTATCAATAATCGCGAGGCCGTCATAAACTGAGCCGCCAGGAGAATTTATATAGAGTTTGATATCCTTTTTGGGATCTTCAAAAGCGAGATGAAGCAATTGCGCTACAACAATATTAGCGGTAGCAGAATTTACTTCGTCGCCCAAGAAGACGACGCGCTCTTTTAAAAGACGTGAGTAAATATCATAGGCACGCTCGCCACGATTCGTTTCTTCAACTACGGTTGGAACTAGATAGTTTTTCATGTTTTCCTTTCTAATCTTCTACTTTGCTAGAGTTCTGAGGTTTACTATTAATACTCTGAATCAGATCATTATGATGAATAGCTTTAGCGTTATATTCTTCGATTTTTTGGTTTATATCATCAACGAGCGCCGAAGTTTCACTATAGTAATTGCTGAGAGTTTTTTGCCGGCTAATCAATAAATTGCGCTGACGATCAAACTCTTGCTGGCTAGTAAAATAACCGTCAGTGTTTGCGTTTTGATTAAATCTGCGAATATCCTCATTGAGTCGATTCGCCTCAGTCTCGTAATACTCTTCACGCTTGGCAATTTCGGCACGTTGCTGCTCGATTTCTTGTTCTAATACGTCAATCTCGGCGTTAATCTTCGCAAGAACGCCGTCGTATTGCTCGTAATAGCTATAAATATGGTCAAAATTCGCAAAGAAGGTTTCATAATGCGCGCGCAATTCATCTGGTAATTGACTGGCTGGAATCTCGGTACCAATAACCGAATGAAGCTCAGTATAATGCTGATCGTCAGGATAATCTGCCATATAATCGGCAAACTTATCTTTATTTTGATCATAGACTTCATCAAGCAAAGGTTCGAGACGTGCAGTGTCATAAAACGCCAGACGCGACCAAATCGCATGCAAAAGCTCATGCGCAGCAGTCGACTCTTCAAGTCCGGCTAGTTCTGAATTCTCGCTGTTATAGATGTAAATATTTGTTGAATCGTAACAGCCAAGCGTCGAAGTTGTATCATGGACGTCATTGCAGCCGCTCTCTATAAACTCGTCTCGGTTTTGCAAAACCGGTTGCGTGGATTTAAAAACCAATAGTCCACGATCGGTCAGCTCGAGGCGATCCATAATCTCCGCCATTTCATTGCTTGGCTCATAACGCATGCCACGCAAAGTATCGTTGATTGGATGGTAAAGTAGACCACAAAACAACGCAACTGCAAACGAGCCGACTATAAAGCCAACGATTTGACCGAATAATTTATGCCCAGTTTTGACTGGTTTTACTTGATACAGTCCGTGATTATATTGAGTCGCCACTCTATTCCTTTACAATTTTAAGTGTTAGCTCGCCGCTTTTGTAATCTATTTTAGCAATATCGCCCTTGTTTAGGCTACCGTCCAAAATATGATCAGCAAGTAGTGACTCGAGTTCATCCTCGATAGTGCGACGCAGTGGACGGGCACCATTTTTGATGTCATAACCTTTTTCAATAAGGTGTTTTTCGGTAGCTTCGGTAAGCTGCAAACCAATAGACTTTTGCGCAAGACGCTTCTTGAGATCTTCGATCATATTATTAAAGATACGCGAGACGTCTTTTTCACTGAGTGCCTGGAAGGTAATAATAGAGTCAAAACGGTTAATGAGCTCTGGGCGCATTAATTTACGAAGCGCCTTCATGCTAGCCGCCTCGTTGGCGGCATGTTCAGCTTCGAGCGCCTTAGCATCTTTTTTGGTCTTTGCCGTAAAGCCAAGTTCAGACTCGCGATACATTTCCTCGGCGCCGAGGTTGCTAGTTAGAATAATGATCGCGTTATTAAACTTAACTTTGGTGCCTTGGCCATCGGTAAGCTCGCCATCTTCAAGAATCTGCAAAAGAATATTAAAGACCTCGGGATGAGCTTTTTCGATCTCATCAAAGAGTACTACCGAGTATGGGCGACGACGAATTTGCTCGGTAAGTTTGCCGCCGTCTTCGTAGCCAACGTAACCAGCCGGCGCACCAACGAGACGCGCAACGTTGTGCTTCTCGCCAAATTCAGACATATCAATCTTGATTAGCGCATCATCGCCACCAAAAACTTCGCGCGCGATAACTTTCGCTAGCTCGGTTTTACCGACACCGGTCGGACCTAGGAAGATGAAGGAACCAATCGGACGATGCGTATCGGAAATCCCCGAACGACCACGGCGAATTGCTTTACTAACAGACTTAATAGCGTCATCTTGGCCGATAATGACTTTTTGCAGATGCGATTCAAGATGAGTGAGAAGTTCCTGCTCGGAGCCACGCACGCGGTTAACTGGAATGCCAGTTTTTAGGCTAATGGCCGTGGCGAGGTTTTCGCTAGTAACCTCTGGGGCTTTATTGATATTTGCGTTAGCTTTTTCGAGTTTGGCAAGTTCTTTGTTAATTTGTTCGACACGAGTTTTATAAGTGGCGGCTTTCTCGTAATCTTCTTTTTCGGCTGCACTAGTAACTTTTTCTTCAAGATCGGAAAGCTCGATTTTAAGTTTCTTATATTCACTACCGCCCTGTTTATCGACAGCGACGCGCGCAATTGCAGACGCTTCATCAATCACATCGATAACTTTGTCTGGCATATAACGATCAGAAATGTAGCGCTCAGAAAGGTTTATCGCTTCTTCGAGAATAGCGTCACTAATTACAACCTGATGGTGATTCTCATAATGCTTTTTAATACCTTTAAGAATACGTAAAGTTACAGCAGCCGATGGTTCATTTACGAGCACAGTCTGAAAACGACGAGCCAAGGCTTTGTCTTTTTCGATGCTCTTGCGATACTCGTCGAGCGTAGTAGCGCCGATTAACTTAAGATTATTGCGAGCTAAAGCTGGTTTTAGAATATTTGCGGCATCCATACTGCCCTCGGCTGAGCCAGCACCAGAAAGCAGATGTAATTCATCGATAAACAAAATTACCGAATCGTCGCCAACAGCTTCGTCAATGATTCCCTTTATGCGCTCCTCAAATTCGCCGCGGAACTTCGTGCCAGCCACAACGGAACTTAGGTCAACTTGAAATACACGTTTACCAATTAGTTTGCCTGGCACATCGTTTTTAGCGATGCGCATTGCAAGACCTTCTACAATAGCGGTCTTGCCAACACCGGCCTCGCCAATGAGAACAGGATTGGATTTAGTACGGCGACAAAGCACCGTAATAGCACGTTCTATTTCCTTCTCGCGACCAATAACCGTATCGAGCTTACCAAGCTTGGCTTGCTCAGTAAGATCAGTACCAAACTTCGACAACCAGCGATAACCAGCACGTTTGCCGGCCTTGCGTTTTTGCTGCTCAAGCTTGCTTTCGTCGGCTTGTTTTTCAACTAGTTTTTCAATATTCTCAGCAATTTCATCAAGGTCGATATTTAATTTTTCAAGTAAAAGACCTGCGCGAGAGTTTGGCTGACGCACCATTGCGTAAACCATATGCTCAGTACCGACCATTTCGAGACCATTCTCGCGCGCAAAGTTCATTGACATGCGAAGCGTAAGCACGGTCGCCTCTGAGAGAGACATCATTGCCATTGGCGCAGCTGGGACATCAACAGCTACCTTACCCTGCGCACGCTCGACGCTATCAAGGTCAATACCTTCGTCGCGCAAAATGCGAGCGCCAGTTGAAGTATCTTGCGCTAAAATCCCCATCAAGAGATGCTCGGTCCCCATATAGCCCTGATTGTAACGTTTGCTATAGAAATCGGCTTTTTGGAGCGCAAAGCGGGCATTCTCACTGAGGTGACCCATAATTTCGCTAAATTCGTCCGCCATAATTAGTAATATTGCCTCCGTTAATTAGTATATTCTTATTATATATAATTAGCACTCGCGAGTCAAGAGTGCTAATTTATTTTCATAACTATTTTGGCTTATTTTAAGCTTTCACCGAGAAGATTCAAAAATTCTGCTTCATCGATGACTTTTGTGCCGTATTTGGCAGCTTTCTCAAGTTTTGACTTGCCAGTATTGCGCCCCGCCACGAGATATGTGGTTGTTTTTACAACACTGCTGTGGAATTCTCCACCCTCGGCGCGGATTTTCTCGGCCGCAATGTCGCGCCCCATAGAGTCGAGCGTGCCAGTAACCACGAAAGAAAGGCCATGTAGCTTACCGTTGCTCGTGTCGATAAATTGTGGCTTTACGCCATTTTTTTCAAGCGCGTCAAGCATGGCAAGGTTATCTTCGTCCGAGAAGAAAGCCAGGATTGACTCTGCGACGGTTTTACCAATACCTGGAAGCTCCAAAAGCTCAGCTTCAGTAGCATTCCGCAGTGCGTCGAAATCTTTAAAATGACTTGCGAGGTCAATAGCGGTCTGAGCGCCAATATGGCGGATGCCAATAGCAGTAATAAATTTCGCAAGTGGTGGATTTTTACTAGCCTGAATATTATCGACTAATTTATTAGCGGAGATTTCCGCGAAACGGTCAAGCTGACTAAGTTGCTCTGTTGTAATCGTATAAATATCCGGCAAGCTAGAAATCAGACCATTATCAACTAAGGTCTCAACATTTTTCTCGCCGAGTCCTTCAATGTTTAGCGCAGGTTTGCTAGCGTAATACTCGATACTACGTTTCAAAATTTGATCAGCCGAGGCATTCTTGACGCGATATACAACTTCACCAACTGGACGTTCAAACTCAAGCTCCGGATATTGCTCGGCAAGAGCCTGCTCATAGTCAAAAGCTGGCGCTGGATGATCTGGACGAAGTTCTTTTAGCACGCGACTAATCTGTGGAATAATATCGCCCGCTTTGTAAATCACGACCGTATCACCAATACGGACATCAAGACGCGCGATTTCGTCGGCGTTATGCAAAGAAGCGTGACGCACCGTAGTGCCAGCTACATGCACTGGATCAAAAACAGCAACCGGCGTTGCTGCGCCAGTACGACCGATGGAAATCACAATATCTTTTACAACCGTCGTAGCTTCTTCGGCTGGATATTTAAAAGCAATGGCGGCACGTGGCGTCTTACCAACAATACCGAGCGACTGATAGACTTTGCGATCATTAACTTTTATAACAGCGCCATCCGTGCCAAAAGGCAGATTTCCGCGCACTTCATTGAGGTGATTAATGAAGTCCATCGCAGCATCTAGGCCGTGAAAAACCTTTTGCTGATGCGAGGTACGAAAACCAAGTTTATCTAGCGTCTCATAAACTTTAGAGTTTTTCGCGAGATTAGGCGAGACCATATCGTAGCCCATAAATTTGAGCGGGCGCGATGCGGCGATTTTCGGATCTAGCTGACGGATGCTTCCAGCAGCAAGATTGCGAGGATTGGCAAATTCCGGCTTTCCAGCCGCACGTTGTTCGGCGTTCATGCGTTCAAAATCAGCCTTAAAAATTACTATCTCGCCGCGTACTTCAGTGTGTTCTTTTTGCGAAATACTAAGCGGGACATTTTCAATCGTGCGCACATTCATTGTGACGTCCTCGCCAACTTTACCATCACCGCGCGTGACGGCTTGAACTAGCAAACCATCTTCATAAATTAACGCACAGGCAAGGCCATCCATTTTAATGTCCACAAAAAGCTCAGGGTCAATAGCGCCAAGTTTTGCAATACGATCAAGCCACTCAGCAACTTCCTCTTTCGAGAAGACGTCAGCGAGTGAAATCATACGCTCGGCGTGAGTGATTTTCTTAAACTTATCTAGTGCGCGACCAGCCACGCGTTGGGTTGGAGAGTCGGGCGTAACAAGCTCAGGATATTGCTCTTCAATGAGCGCAAGCTCGTGTTTTAGGCTATCAGCAGCCGCCTCAGACATAATAGATTCGTCGAGGACATGATAATGATAACGATAATCGTTAATAAGGTCGCGAAGTTTAGCAACGCGCTCAACGACATCTTTAGTTGGTTGGGTCATCAAGCATCCTTCGGTAAAGCAGATAGATATACGCAGTTGCATAGACGACCGAGAAGGTAGTCATAACTTGCAGTGCGAATGGAATAATTGGAAGATCCGAACCGGCCAAAATATTATCTTTCAAAATTAGATCAAGATAAGTTAATGGCAACATTACGATAATCCAAATAACAGCAATAAACAACACTAGAAAAACGAGACGAATAATAAATCGAGTGCGACGCCCTTGAATTAGATCCGTCGTGGCGTTAATAGCTGCCATTGGATAAATACCCGGCACGGAAGTTGCGACCATGGCGAGAATCGAACCCGGCAAAAGATAGCTTGATAGTAAAAGTAGCAGCAGGCCAAATAACCAGAAAATAAAACAATACAGCGGTTGCGACAAGAAGTCGGTTTGCACGGCTGCCGAGAAGACAATTACAAAGATGAAGGCCGGAATGAGGTGAATGAAAACTAACGCGATAACGCAGAGCGTTGAAAAAACTGGCGTCATGGCATTATATACACCATCACGAAACTTTGGCTTGTTGCCCGCTAAGAGATTGCGTAAATAATAAATCGTAATTAGCCATGCGCTGATTGCAAAGATGATAATAAAAAGTTGCTGAACTTCGGTCATGCTGTTGCTGAGACCGCCAGACGTCACGGTAGATACCACAAGCAATCCTGCTTTTGCGAAACGGCCAAGCTCACCATCCTGCAGAGCCTCATAGCTTTGATCGAGCGAATCTTGTACGGTTTCGTAAGTGCTTTCGCTCATAAGACCGACAAAGACGATATTTGCTGCAACAATACTTGCAATTAGCGGTAAAAATAGACGCCAGTTTTTGAAAACAATTTTTAGAGTCGTCATTGCATGACTAAGCAAGCCCGGCACTTGGAAGCCGCGCCTATAGTCTTCGCGATAAGAACGACGGAAAGAATGGTGTAATTTTAAGCGCGCGCGCTTTTTATCCCAAACTTTCTCGCGCGAATCAGAAAAAGATTGCTTAAAAGTTTTATAGGTGCGCTTTTTAGTTTTTTTGCTTTGATCTGCTTTATTCTCGGCGGTTTTCTTCATAATTCTTCTATCTTATTTATCAATTATAACGCTTATTTATTTTTTAGACGCTCAATACGTGATGCAATACTTGGATGAGTTGAAAAAATATTACCGAGGAAGGATTTCTTAAGCGGATTTGCGATATACATTGACTCAGAAGCAACGTTCTGTTGATGCATAGGACGCGATTGAGCCTCGAGTTTGCGTAAAGCATTAATCATTCCTTCAGAGTTTCCGGTGAGATTCACCGAGGAGGCATCGGCAAGATACTCACGCTGGCGCGAGACGGCAAGTTGCACAAGAGTAGCCACAAGAGGTGACAAAAGAATTACAACAATAGCAATTAATACACCAACCGGAGACTGATCTTCATCGTCGTTACGGTCGCCATACATCAGCATGCGAAGACCAAGGTCGGAAATAAAACCAACTAGCGCCGTAAGTCCGAAAGTGATTAAACTCAAACGAATGTCATAATTGCGGATATGCGACATCTCGTGACCAATTACTGCCGTAAGCTCATCGTCATCCATGATTTCAAGTAGCCCAGTAGTTGCCGCGATGCAAGCATGCTCGGGATCGCGACCAGTTGCAAAGGCGTTTGGTGCTGTGTCGTTAATTATATATACTTTTGGAGTTGGGACTTTGGCAGTACTAGCAAGTTTCTCGACTATTTCATAATAGCGCGGATTATCATTTTTCTCGATTAGCTTTGCGCCGGACGAAAGGATAGCAAGTTTGTCGGAAAGAAAATACTGAACGCCAGCATAAACTGTCGCAATGATCATGAAAATTCCAAGCAATCTCTCATCACCGGTAAGCCAAACAAATAATGCACCAATGGCTGATACGATAGCAATAAAGATAATCATAATAAAAACAGTATTGCGCTTATTCTTAGCAATCTGCTTGTTGATAGATGTCGCCATGTTGTAATTATAACATATCTACCCCGAGTCGATGCGCTTCAGGTAGTCGCAACCGTATTTATAATTCGAACAATAATATACTTCGCCTTTCTTTAAATTTTTCTTGATTAACTCGCCACTTTGACATTTCGGGCAGAGTCTTTGTCTAGACTCCGCTAATTCTTCGGAAATCTCATATAGAAATGGCGATGGATTTTTGGGGTTTGCAATAATAACAGTCCGCTCGCGAGCGCGCGTAATCGCAACATAGAATAAACGACGTTCTTCCGCGAAAGGATAAGCATCTTCTTTGCTAAGTAACATTTCAATGAGCGGATTACTCTCGCGCGTAGCCGGCATACCGGTTAAATCCGCATTCATATTTAAAACAAAGACTATATCACGCGTAATACCTTTGGATTTATGCATGGAGCAAAATTCAAAATTTAAAAACTGAGAATTATTCTTGTCGTTAATCCAAGTAACTTTATCGCCATTTATCGTAATATTTTCAGCTTTTAGTCTCGCAATATCATGATTATAGCGTGAGATAATTTGCAGTTCCTTTTGTGCCAGTTTTTCAAAACCGATTTCAGAAATCAATTGCATGATTGCGCGCGTAAAACCACTGCTATCGTTAGCTCTTATGCCTTCATCGTTCATTACAATGTTAATTGGCGTCTTTTTATCTTTATTGCTACAAAAAACTTTCTTATGCGATTGTGCAGGATTTGTTTGAACAAAGTTACTACTAATATACGTAGTCGGCTTTCCGAATCGGTGCGTAGTCTCAATGAGGCTTTTGCGCGTATAACGCTGAAAATTATTAGCAAAATTGTAAACTAAATTCAGATCGCTGCCCGTAAAACGATAGATTGATTGCCAGTCATCACCAACTGCGAATAAGCGACAACTCGGATTCTTGTCGAGAATTGCTTTAACTAGCCAATAGCGGTTTTTCGATAAGTCTTGCACTTCATCAAGCAGGATATACTTATAACCAAGCGCACATTCCGGAATTTCACAAACTGTTTGTGTAGCATTGTTGATCATATCAGCAAAATCCATACATTGCTTATCGTCGAGATGATTTTGATAGGCTTTTAGAAACACAAGGAAAATCTGCCAAAAATCCCAAGCATATCGTTGCTCGTACTCTGTTTTTAGCTTAGCAATACGCTGCTTTACTTCTTGTGGCGTAAATAAACCATTTTTATAGTGCGACAAAAAGCAAATTATTAAGCTTTCAAATTCATCTAGCAGTGGTTTCGCGAGAGCGGATAATAGAAGCTCCGCTTTTTTCTCGCGCGATAATTCTCTTATTTTTACACCCGCCAGACGAAGCCTGTGCTCGAGCAGCGAGAAATAATCGCCAGAGTTTCACTCGCAAGAACGCATTTCAATGCGGACAGTTCTTTCTTTGGCATGCAGTCGGCGACGCCATTTTATATTTTTGACATACGAGGCGCCATAAATGCTAGTTTCGTTCGCATTCATCGTAACTAAATCTAGAAAAACTCCGTTAAGCGTAAAAGTTGGCTTGTATCCTTTATAATCAACGGCATATTTATATGGAACTCGATGCAAGAAAAGCCAATCTGCAACCAATTGCTCTTCTTTACTACGAACTTTATCACGACAAAAAGTACTTTCCGAGACTTTTTGCTCAGACAATAAGGTATTTTTTAGAGTTTTGCGCAAGGATAAACGATTAATTTTAATGCGACTTGGATGACTATCAAAATTTCCTGGATTAAGTGGCGCGCTGAGTTGTAGAAATATAAAGTCAAATATTCTGTCTAGTAGAGTTGGATTTCTGCATTGCTTTTTAATCCATTTTTGTAAGAATTCTTCAGTTTCCTGCTCGGAGATGAGATTTTGCGGCCTGATTTCATTGAAATTTAAAATATTTTTTCCGAGCGAATGGAAGGTCCGAAATTCAACACCTTTAACACTACAGCGCTCGCGCAGCTCTTCAACTGTCTTTTTGGTAAAAGAAATTGCCAGGATTTCTTCGGGCTGAATGCCGAGATTGCTAACTAGATATTCGATCTTGGCGAGCAGGCTCAAGGTTTTGCCGCTGCCGGCTGAGGCTAGAACTAGTTGTGCATCCTCGCAGGCGACTACTGCCTCGATTTGTTGCCGATCTAGGTCGCAGCCAGCTGCCTTCATACCCCGCCGTTTAATACGGTACAGAAAGATTCAATTGCGAAATCGTCGCCAAAAATCAGCCAGGACATTTTGGTGTTTCATACTCATTTTGGGCAGGTATTTTTGCATGCTCTTAGCCTAGCGCAAGCAAAATTAAAATAAAAACATAAGCATAAAAATATCGCCCTCCGAAGAGAGCGATGATAAGGGGGATAAATCGCAGGAAAGATTAATTACCGATGCGATAAGATACTTCCGTGGCGTCGTAGTTGTCGAAGTAGATTGTTTCTACGCCGTCGACTTTAAAGCCACCGAAGATCTCGTAGTAGCCCAGCGCGAGGCGATGATTCTTGCGATTCTCTGCTACGCAGGATTCGGTAACGACATCGTAAATCTTCGCCAAACATCTGGAGTAGTCTACGGCAGACTCGACGTAAAGCGCCACGACAAGCGTGCCACGGTAGCCAGAGCAGTCACAGATACGCACGGCAAAGGTCGGGATGTGGCTCAATTCGAACTTAGTCTCCTCTGAGCCGACATAAGCCGACACATCCAATGCGCGACGAAACACATCCTCAAGCCCTTGCTTGAGGCGGTTAACGACATTGCGCGTATGTAAAATCGCAAGCGGACGCTTACGCTCGGATGCAGGTTCACTTTCGAAGCTACCATCAACATACGCAACGGCGGCTCCGCCGTTGCCACGCATGTAGTCCACCAAGCTTGAAGCTAGTTTTTGCATGTCATCCATTTTAATGATTTCTTCCATATTTTGTACCTCCTTGAAATGTGGAAGAACCCCTTCTTAAGGTTCTTAGTCTTTCCGACTATTTTTTGCGCGAATAAAAAAGACGTCATGCGTCTTCTCTGTTCATCTTATAGCATAACATATTTTTATAACTTTTGCCAAACATGAGCGAAATACAAGTTCGGGTGACAAATTCTCGCCGATTTTACTTGCAAGCAGACGCATCTGTGCTATAATAGAGATATACAACTTGCGGGTTTAGCTCAGTTGTTAGAGCGCTTCCTTGCCAAGGAAGAGGTCGAGAGTTAGAGTCTCTTAACCCGCACCACTTACGAAATTTAATCCACTCCAATAAGGAGTTTTTTTATTAGGCCATGTAGATATAAAAATAACCCCGGAAGACCGGGGTATTTTTTTAGGTGTCTAGACAGTGCCAATAACCTTTTTCAAGATGGCGCATAATAGCAACATTGCTGCGCTTGCGAGTAATCTCAACTTCCCACTTCTGCGTATTGTTTTGAGATTCCTCACTAATGCATTTTACTCCTGGGACAATGAAGACCGTATCAATCTCGATATTCTCTGGAACAACCCACATACCAATAGTATTTTTATCTGGCATTTCTGCAACGACGATTTTGTTCGTGACCCCACCCGGATCAAGATCAACTAAGTACTTCGTGAAGGCCTTTGAGGCCGCATTACCACCAAATGAGTTAGTTGTAGTGCTATCGCCATTATCTGTTGATTCAATTTTATAAGTAGAAGATGGCGGGACGTTATTATGATTGTGCTTCATATAATCACGAACCGCAGCTGCAATGATAGCGGAATCTTGCCTGCGCTGAGTATCGCGCTGGCTCGCATTTAGTGACGGTAATGCAATAAATACCATCAAAAAGATAAGACCACCGATTGCAAGCACGAGCACTACCTCGATAATCGTGAATCCTTGTTTGTTTTTTCTCATTTATGCCCCTTCGCTAAAAAGCAGGAAGTTTAATATATTTTAAGTATAGCATAATGTTTATGCTTTTGTCGTTTTATACATCAAAAAACTCCCCCAGATGGGGAGTTTTAGTTATTTCTTGTCGACTACTTCGGCTTCTTTGGCGGAAAGTTTTTTAGCCGCGGTTTTAGCTTTTTTCGTATCTTGTATGATAAATTCCTTCGCGTTTATGCATTCAAGCAGAACTGAGGCGCCGCCCGTAACCATATAGATGCCAATAAAGACACCAAGCACTGTAAAGGAAACAGCCGGCAAGAAGATAAAGAAAGCAGCACAAATCAGCGTAATAGTCGCATCGGCAATTAGCCAGCCGAAGTTCGTTGCATTGAAAAAGCGAAGCTTCATTGCGAGTGCGAGTTTTTCGATGCCGAGCAGTACTAGGTCGATCGCAATAATAATCGTAAACATTTTGACGGTAGCTTCGCTAGACATAGTCATCAAGAGATAGCCAACAACGAGATTGAAGATACCGGAAATGAGCTTGCCCGTAAAGCGGAACAATGCCGGCGTTGTAAAGTATTCGACCAAGCGATAAACGCCAAAAGCCACAATCATCATCGCAATTACGAGCGAGATTGTTGCAGCGAATTTCTCTGGTGCGACAAAACAAAGTGCACCGAGAATAATTAGAATTGTTCCGAGCGCAAAGCCGATCCAACGCAAGCCACGGATGTGACTATTCCATGCTTTGACATATTCTTTGGCATAATCGTCGCCGAGTTTAAAAGACATTTTATTGCCCTCCTTTAAATCTATTTTAGCATAAGCATTATATATAAACAAAAAATGCCCGAAGGCAAACATAGTTTATTGGTGGGCGAAATGGGACTCGAACCCATAATCCGGTAAAGGAAGCAGATTTTAAGTCTGCCGCGTATACCAATTCCGCCACTCGCCCGCGAATCTTGATGTGGAGGCGCGTACCAGAGTTGCACTGGTCTACGAGGTTTTGCAGACCTCTGCGTAACTGCTCCGCCAACGCGCCATGGGATTATTATAGCATGGATTTTTGGCGAGGTCGTATAAAAGACAGCGGATCGCAACTTTAGTATTTTTCGTAAATAAAAATATCCCCAAGGAGCCGGGGAGTATTTTTGTCTCATTTTATAAAATGACAAAGCTTTTTGAAGTAGCTCCGGCGACCTCTCAACTTGCCGTCCGAACTGCTTACACTTTTATTTTACCAAAAGCAAATTATTCGTCAACCTTGATTTTTAGATTTTTTATGTTATCATTTTTTGAAGTTTTACAGAGGTAGAAATGTAAAATCTATTGACTTTTGGATTTTTCATTGTGAAATGTTTTTATGCTTATCGACAAAAAACTTATCATCATTTATAATTTGAATAGATATTTTTAAGGAGGTATATGGAACAGGAAGGACTGAAGTTCTATCGCTGCAATACATGTGGTAATTTATTTTTGACGATGATCGACCCAAATGTCGTGCCGACTTGCTGCGGCCACGAAATGACGATACTTGAATGCGAAAATACCGCCGAAGGTAGCGAAAAACACATTCCAATTATTGAAATTGGCAATACTCACACCGTAGTGCGCATTGGAATGCAGCTGCACCCAATGACGCCAGAGCACCGTATCGAATGGATGGCGCTTACTGACGGACAGCGCGTCGAGATTCAGAAACTCGGTCTTACGACTGAACCGATCGCGCAGTTCTCACTGATGAATAATAGTGGTAAATTGCGCGCATATGCGTTTTGCAATATTCATGGATTATGGTCAAGCGAAAAGTAAAAAAGTCTGACAAAAAGTCTGGTAGCAAAAAGGCCGC